>Ga0315293_10001593_pt1 | contig 22029 bp, 21 predicted proteins | sample YL17G13_20_MG_FD_203071 | JGI IMG/M metagenome (GOLD analysis project Ga0315293, IMG submission 203071) | Sediment microbial communities from Yellowstone Lake, YNP, Wyoming, USA - YL17G13_20 | ecosystem: Environmental > Aquatic > Freshwater > Lake > Sediment | place: USA: Wyoming | collected... | reverse complement strand
TCAACACTATTAGTGTCTACACGAACCAGCCAAGAACAGGCCCAATCACCTGCAAACAGAGGTGATCGGGCCTCAGGCGGTCGAAAACTTCGGGCTAGGCGGAGTGCCGATCGATGACGTGGGCCCGTACCGCGCGCCAGACGACCTCCTCCGTCGTCAACCTTGGGGTTCGCATTCCGCGCGGCCTCTGGTCTTCCGTCGGATGACGATGGCAGACTTGATCGGAGGTCTGCCAGCCCGATGCTGCGGGGCCTCGGTGCAGACGGAGTTATCAAGGATCATCAGCCACCGATAAACCCTGAAAAAAAAAATAAGGATTCCCATGGACCCTCGTGATAACCCCTACACCCCGAACGCCGGCGCTCGGCCTCCCGCCCTCGTCGGCCGCGAGAACGAGCTGGAGGCCTTCGATGTCCTGCTGACGCGTCTGGCCCGTGGTCGCACCGACCAGTCGGTGATCGTCACCGGCCTGCGAGGCGTCGGCAAGACCGTGCTGCTCGGGGAGTTCCGGCAGCGGGCCGAGGCCCAGGGGTGGGTCGCGGTCGAGGACGAGGCCATCCGCCGGGCGGACTTCGGGCTGCGCATGGCTCAGCTGGCGCGGCGCGCGCTGCTCCAGCTGGCCCCGAAGGCGCGGTGGAAGGACCGGGCGTGCCGCGCCGCTGGTGTCCTCAAGTCGTTCACGGTCACCGTGTCGTCGAACGGCTCGCTCACCGCCGGCCTCGACATGGATGCGGTCGAGGGTCTTGCCGACAGCGGAGAGCTGGTCCAGGACCTGGCCGACCTCGTCGTGGCCTTGGGCGAGGTGGCGAAGGAGTCCGGCCGGGGCGTCGTCTTTCTGTTCGACGAGATCCAGCACCTCTCCCAAAATGACTTCGAGGCGTTGATCGCGGCCCTGCATAAGACCGTGCAGCGGGCCTTGCCGGTGACGTTCGTCGGCGCCGGGCTCCCCCAGGTGCCGCGGCTCGCTGGGGAGGCAAAGTCGTATGCCGAGCGGCTCTTCAGGTTCCCATCGATCGGCCGGCTGCCTCGCGATGAGGCCCTGCGGGCCTTGATCGAGCCGGCCGCGGAGCTCGGTGTCGCCTTCACTGCCGAGGCTGCAGGCGAGATCGTCACCTTCACCGAGGGCTATCCCTACTTCATTCAGGAATACGGCCGCATCGTCTGGGACGAGGCCGAGGGCAGCCCCATTCGCCCCAGGGACGTGGCGTCGATGCGACCCTTGGTGTCTGCAAGGCTGGACGGCAGCTTCTTCCGGGTGCGCGCCGAGCGGACCACGCAACTCGAGCTGCGTTACCTGCGCGCCATGGCCGAGCTGGGCGCAGCCCCGCAGAAGGCCGCCGAGGTCGCGGCGGTCCTTGGGCGCACCGCCGCCCAGTTCGGCCCCACGCGGGCGCGTCTGATCGAGAAGGGTCTTCTGTACACGCCGGGCTACGGACTGGCGGCCTTCACGGTGCCTCAGTTCGACAAGTACCTTCTGCGGGCTCTGCCGCTGGTCGACGGCGCACGGGCGTAGACCGTAGGACAGGGCGGGAGTGCGCAGCACCCCCGCCCTGTCGCGGTCACGTCGACGCCTGCAGACCGGCGCTGGGAGCGGCTACCCCACCAGCCCCTTCGCCCGGTCCACCGCCATGCCGGCGTTGGCGCCGTAGCCGTCGGCGCCCACCTCGTCGGCCCAGGCCTGGGTCACGGGGGCGCCGCCGACCATCACCTTGACGGATCCGCGCAGGCCGGCCTCTTTGAGGGCGGCGATGGTCTCGCCCATGTGCGGCAGGGTGGTGGTCAGCAGAGCGCTCATGCCGAGGATCGCCGGGGCGTGCTCCTTGACGGCGGCGACGAACTGCGCGCTCGTCACCCCGGTGCCGAGGTTGACCACCTCGAAGCCGGCGCCCTGCAGGAGCATGGCCACGAGGTTCTTGCCGATGTCGTGGAGGTCGCCCTCGACGGTGCCGATCACCACGGTGCCGGCACTGGTGCTCTCGCCCTCCGCCATGTGCGGGCGCAGAAGGTCGAGGGCGCCCTGCATGGTCCTTGCGGAGAGCAGCACCTCGGGGATGAAGCAGTCGCCGCTTCTCATGCGCTCGCCGACCACCTCCATGCCGGGGAGCAGGGCCTCGTCTAAGATCTCGCGGGGCGGCACGCCCGTGGCCAGCAGGGCCTGGGTGAGGGCGTTCACGGTGCCGGCGTCGCCGGCGATGAGGGCTTGTTTCAGCTGGTCTTTCACTGCGGTCTGCCTCCTTCAGGCGACGCCGGCGGCGCGGTCCGTCTCTTCGACGATGGCGTGCACGCGCGCGGCCACGTCGCTGGGCACCTGCTCCGGCACGTACTCGCGGATCACGTCGCGGGCCTTCTCGAGGCACGTGGCGTAGAGGTCGCGCGAGCCACGCGCCTCCCAGTCCTCGCGCACCCGCCGGTCGAGCACCTCGGGCTGGCTGAGCTCGCGCATGTGCTTGAGGGTCGCGTCGAGGCTGAGAAAGTCCCCGAACGGGCCGACCTTGGCGATGTCCTCCACCGCCAGGGTCTCGTCGTCCACGGCGATCCCGGCCACCACGTGCTTGATCATCTTGGCGAACTCGTTGTCCATCACGAGCTGGCCGAAGTCGAAGGTGACGCCCGATTCGATCATCCCCGCCCCGTAGATCTGGTTGGCGCCTGCCAACGCAGGAAGGAGTCCGGTGAGGGTCTTCTCGTGACCGGTCTGCGCGTCACCGAGCTTGGAATCTGCCTACAACCCGGCCACGAAGCTCGGCAGCAGGTAGCGGCGGGCGATCTGGGCGCAGGCGGCGCTGAACAGGGCGAGCTCCGGCGAGCCCACGCACGCCGCCGCCAACTTGAGGTCCATCGCCGTGGTGGACGAACCGTAGGTGATGGGGCAGCCGCGCTCCGTGAGCTGCGCGAGCACGATGCCGCTCAGCACCTCGGCGTTGTGCAGGACGAGGGTGCCGGCCAGCGTCACCGGCGAGGAGCCGCCTGCCATGGCCATGCTGAGGATCGTGTCCGGGCACCAGGCACGGGCCGACTCGATGATCACCTCGGTGGCGTCGCGCGGCAGCTTGAGCGGGCTCACCGGGCAGACGCCGAAGCCGATCAGCGGGCGGCGGCGGAACTCGTCCTCGCTTCCCGAGATGCAGATGGCCATCTCGATGAGCTTCCTGACGTCGTAGGCGCTGGTGGCCTCGCTGCCGACCGGCTTTCCGGTGTTCAGGATCGCCGCTTCCCATTTGTAGAGGCTGGCGGTTTCTTCGGGCACGTCGCCGGGATGGACGGCCGACTCGTAGGTGTCGATGTCGCTCAGGGCGTCGACGAGTCGTGCCGCTTCCCGGACGTCCTTCAGCACCGGGTGCCGGTAGTCGCCGGTGCGTGAGTCGACGATCATGATGCCCTCGTCGAAATTGGAGATGTACACGCGCCCTGCCTCGAGCACGATGTCCATCTCGGGGTCGCGACCGCAGAGGAAGTTCTTGGGCGGGCACGAGCGGATGGAGTCTTCGACGAGGTAGGGTGGGATGCGCACCATGCGCGTCTCGCGATTCACGACGCAGCCGCCGTCGGCGAAGATGTCGAGCCCGTCGTCGGCTTCGACCCAGACACCGGTGCGCTCGAGGATCTCGAGCGATGAGAGATGGATGTCGTCCATCTCCGCGTCGGTGAACACACTGAGGCTGAGCCCGCCGGACCTGGGACGCCCGGCGTGCGGGTTGCGTTTCATCGGAGCACCTCCGTTGCGGAGCCTCGGTATCGCTTGCGCGACAGTGGGTGAGGTCTGGCCGCGAGGCCCCCACGCCGCGCGCCCCCACGGGCGCTGCCGTGCGGACGCGCCTGCGCCCGCACAACTTGAGGGTATGGCCGGGGGCCGCGCGAGTAAAGCGTCGCCGTCGCGCGCGCCCAATTTCGCCGAGCAATCCGCTGCGGGTCGCTCGGCTGGACCGCGAAGTTCGTCCAACTTGCCCGCTGCGCGGCTGGACCGAGAAGGTCGCCTGAGCTGCCGGTTGCCCCGGCCGCGATCCCGCGCGCTGCGCGGCGGCCGGCTTCGTTCTGGAGGACTGCGTGGTATGGTGCCTGGCGGCGGCACCACTGGCGGCACCACTGGCGGCACCGACGCCGCGACCGGCACTGGCCGCGGCCGACGAACCCGGCCGACGGCCGCTTCGTCAACGTCTATGGAGGCGACGATGCCCCTCATCGAACGCGACGACTCCGTGCTGGTGATCATCGATGCGCAGCCGCGATTCTGGGGAGACGCCTTGAGCGGCGAGGATGCCGCAGGCGCAGAGGCGGCAATCGCCCGCGCCGCGTGGTTGACCGCCGTGGCGCGGGTGCTCGGGGTGCCCGCCGTTCTCACCGAGGAGGATCCCGAGCGGAACGGGCCGACGGCCGCGGAGATCATGGCCGCCGTCGGCCCCGACGCGCCGGTGTTCACGAAGCCCGTCTTCGGCCTCGCCGCCTGCCCCGACATCATGGCGGCGCTCGCGGCGACGGGACGAAAGACCGCCATCCTCGCCGGCTTCGAGACCGACGTGTGCGTGACGCACTCGGCCGTCGGTCTCAGCGAGGCCGGCTACCGCGTCGTCGTAGTGGCGGACGCCGTGTACTCGCCGGCGGGCGCGCAGGCCTACGGCCTCACCCGCCTGCGCGACCTCGGCGTCGAGCTCGTCCACTGCAAAGGCATCTACTACGACTGGGTGCGGACGCTCGACGCTGCGCTCGCCTTCCAGGAAGCGCACCCCGAGCTCAGCGAGCCGCCCGGGCTCTGGATCTAACCTGGCCGGGCGGCCGATCACGCCTGCCAGGGCAGGTCGTCAGTTTGGCGATGTATCGGTCCTGGGGACCTGCTGGGTGATGCAGTGGATACCACCCCCGCCGTAGCCGATCACCGGGCACGGCACGCCGACGACCTTGCGGTCGGGGACGATCTCGCGAAGGCGCTCGAGGGCGGCCTCATCATCCCCCGTCCCACTCGTAGGGACGATCAATGCTCCGTTCGCGAAGTACGAGTTGATGTACGTCTCGACGATGGGCGTATCGCCGACGAGCACCGGGCGGCTGCGCAGATCGAACTCGATGACCTCGATCTCGCGGCCCCGAGCGTCGGTCGTCTCCAGCCGGCGCCGGTTCTCGACGAGGTTCTCGTAGTCGGGGTGCTGTGGGTCGCGGATCATGTGAAGCAGAACCCGGCCAGGGGCGACGAACGCGCCCACCCCATCGACGTGGCCGTCGGTGTCGGGGTCCTCGTCCTGGCCAAGTCCGGACACGAGCCAGATGACCTTCTCCACGCCCAGGTAGTCCCTGAGGATCTGCGTCATGTCGTCCTTGTTCAGGCCGGGGTTGCGGGAGGGATGCAGCAGGCAGCTCTCGGTGGTGATGAGCGTCCCCTGCCCGTCGACGGTGATGCCGCCGCCCTCCAAGACCATCGGAGCGGCGAAACGCTCGACGCCGAAGTACTCGGCAAGGCGCCGGCCGATGGCTGCGTCGTTTTCGTATGGGTGGTACTTCTCACCCCAGGAATTGAACACGAAGTCCGCGATGGCGCGGGTGCCATCGGGGCGCGTGAGGAAGATGGGGCCGCTATCGCGCAGCCAGGAGTCGTCGATCGGCAGCTCGACGACCTCGATGTCGCTGCCACAGTAGCTGCGCGCGGCGCCGGCGTCGTCGGGCCTGGCCACCATGGTGGCCGGCTCGAACGCGGCGATGGCGCGGGCCACCGCCGCGTAGCTCGCCTGCGCGTGCAGGTAGTGCCGGCCCCACAACTGACGGCGCTCCGACGAGGGCCAGGCGATCAGGCAGCGCTCGTGCGGCTCCCACTCGGCCGGCATGCGAAAGCCTTGGGAGGCGGGGGTGGATCCCTGGCGATCCTCGTCGGGGGACGAGTCGGCGATTGGCGGCATGTCTGCTCCTTTGCGCTCGGGCCGGGCTGAGGCGCGGTGGCTGCGGCCCCTTGCATTCTCACGACGTGCGGTTTATTGTACGACCAATCAAGACCACGATGCAACAGCCGTCTTCGGAGGAGGAGGTCTCGGGTGGCGATTCAGACCAAAGCGGCGCGAGCCAAGCACGTCGCGACCTCGGCGACGGCGATGCGCATTCTGGACGCCGCCAAACGGATCCTCTCCGAGAAGGGCTACTCGAGACTCACGCTGCAGGCGATCGAGGAGGAATCCGGGGAGTACCGGGCGCTCGTCGCCTACTACTTCGGGAGCAAGCAGGGGCTGGTCGAGGCGATCATCGACTCGTTGATGGACGCGGAAGACGAGGTGTTGCGCCGGCGTCTGGAAGAGATCGAGGCGCCTGACGAGCGCGTCCGCGCGCTCATCGACGAGCAGCGACAAATCTCGGCAGACTGGAGAGGCTTCAGGGCCTTCTACGAACTGCTGCCCCACATCATGCGCGACGATCGGCTGCGTGATGACCTGGCCGCGTCGTACGCGGAGTCGAGGGAGCTCGACCGGCAGACGCTGGCCGCAGGTCGGCCTGTTGCGGCCGACCGAGATCTCGACAAGCTGGCCGCGCTCAGCGTGGCCATCGTCGAGGGCCTGGCCGTGCAGTACGCGGCCGACCGCGAGCACTTCGATCACGAGGGCACCTACGGCCTCTGGGAGGACATGGTGCGCGCCTATCTTCGGGGCGCGCCACAGGCCTGAGAGCTCCGCAACCACCACGCTGACGCCGGCCCCACCGGCCGGCCGGGAGGATCACACGATGATGACAGTGGCGGACAAGATGAAGAGCCGCGAGCTGCCGCCCTTGGCCAAGTTCCGGGGACGCGACTTTGTGACCGACCAGGCGTACACACGTGACGAGCTGCTCGAGCTCATCCACCTCGCTGTGGTCCTCAAGGAGCTGCACCGGGAGATGCACGTGACGCCGTTCCTGCCCGGCCGGCACCTCGGGATGATCTTCGACGACCCCTCGACGCGCACGCGCGTGAGCTTCGAGACCGGGATGACGGAGCTCGGCGGCCACGCCGTCTATCTGCGGCCCGGAGAGACGCACCTACCGGGCCGCGAGAGCGTGGCCGATACCGGGCGCGTGCTGTCGCGCTTCCTCCATGCGATCATGGCGCGAACGAAGACCGTGGCGGCGCTGCGCGAGCTGGCCGCCGCGGCGTCGGTCCCCGTCATCAACGGCGAAGCCGGTGACTGGGACCACCCGATCCAGTCGGTCAGCGACGCGCTGACGATCCTCGAATACGGGGGCCGGCTGGAGGGCGAGACCATGGCCTGGCTGGGGCACGGCGACTGCATGTGCAACTCCGTGGTCCTCACGTTCTCACGCCTCGGGATGAACGTGAACGTGGCCACCCCTGCGCACTTCCCGCTCTCCGATGACGTGCTCAGGATGGCCGAGGACAACTGCCGTGCCTTCGGCACGCGCCTCATGGTCACCGAGGGCCCCGAGGAGGTGGTGGCCGACGCGGACTACGTCTACACGTCGCTGTGGTGGTGGGAGGACTCGGCTGAGTACATCGCCGAGGTGCGGCGCAAGATGCAGCCGTACCAGGTGAACGAAGCGCTGTGGGCCAAGACCAAGCCCGGCGCCCGCTTCATGCACTGCCTTCCTGCGGTGCGCGGCGACGAGGTGACCGACGAGATCATCGACGGACCGGCCTCGATGGTCTGGGACATGGCCGAGAACCGCAAGCACCTGCAGAAGGCGGTCGTGCTGGCCCTCGTCGGCAGCGACCGTCTGCCCGCGGATCCAGACATGCAGGCCATCGGCCGCGCGCTCCTGACATGAGCGCCGCCGACGTCACGACCAGCGCCCAGACGCCCCGCGCCGAGGGGTTTGCCATGCCGGCGGAGTGGGCGCCGCACGAGCGCTGCCTGATCGCCTGGCCGGTGGCGGCGCGCGATTACTGGGGCGAGCTGTTCCCGCTGGCCCAGGCGACGCACGCCGCGGTCGCCCAGGCGATAGCGCGCTTCGAGCCGGTGCTGGTCGTCGCCGCGCCGGGCGAGGGCGCCGGCGCCCGCGACCACTGCGGTTCGGACGTCGAAGTGATCGAGCTGCCCATCGACGACTCCTGGATCCGCGACAGCGGGCCGATCCTCCTCACGCGCGCCGACGGCGCACGCGCCGCAGCGGACTTCGCCTTCAACGCCTGGGGTGGGAAGTACCCGCCGTGGGACAAGGACGACTCCGTCAGCGAGCTCCTCTGCGACCATCTCGGCGTGCGGCGCTTTCGCGCGCCCGTGGTCCTTGAGGGCGGCGCCATCACCGTCGACGGCGAGGGGACGCTGATCACCACCGAGAGCTGTCTGCTGAACCCGAACCGCAATCCCGGTCTCGACCGCGCCGGCATCGAGGAGACCCTCCGCGAGTACCTGGGCGTGCGCAAGGTCATCTGGCTGAAAGAGGGGCGGGCCACGGATGCCGTGACGGACGGGCACGTCGATGGGATCTGCCACTTCCTCGGCCTCGGCCGCGTCATCCTGCACGTGGTGCGCGACGAGCACCAGCCGGGCCACGAGGCGAGCCTGGAGAATCGGCGTCGCCTCGAGACTACCGACGCTCTCGGCCGCGAGCTGCAGGTGGTCGAGTTCGACCACATGACGCCCATGTCGGCCGGCGGCCAGGAGCTGACGGCGACGTACATCAACTCGTACCAGGCCAACGGCGCCCTGATCGTTCCCACCGCGGGCACTCCCTCCGACGAGCGCGCCCTGGAGAAGCTGCGCGAGATCCTGCCGGGTCGGGCGGTGGTCGGCGTCCCGACTCCCGTCCTGGCATTCGGCGGCGGCGGCATCCACTGCATCACGCAGCAGGTGCCGCGGCCGAGAACGGCCGAACGGTGATGACACGACACGTTCCGCGATCAGCGAAGGGGGAGAGCATGAAGAAGGCACGCCAGTGGGGTGCGCGCCGGCTGCCGGCGTTGCTGGGCCTGGTCCTCGCGGCCGGCCTGGTGTGGGGGGCGGCTACAGCCGCCGCTGCAAGCCCCTCACCATCGGCCTCGGCGGACAAGGTCGTCCTCAAGATCGGCTGGACGGTAGAGCCCGACAACCTGAACCCGTTCATCGGCTGGCAGAACCAGGACTATGAGATCTGGTCCATCAACTACAGCTTCCTGTTCGGCTTCGGCACGTCGGACAAGCCCACCCTGGACCTCGCCCGAGAGATCCCGACGCAGGAGAACGGCGGGATCTCCGCCGACGGCAAGGTCTGGACCATACGGCTGCGCCCGGACCTCAAGTGGAGCGACGGTGAGCCGCTCACGGCCGACGACGTGGCCTTCACCTACAACTACATCGTGAAGAACCAGATGCTGAACATGGCCCTGGCCACGCGCGAGATCATCGGCGCGCGGGCGATCGACCCGACGACGGTGCAGATCGTCTGCTCGCGGCCCAAGGCCAACATGATGCGCATCTTCATCCCTATCGTCCCCAAGCACATCTGGAGCAAGGTGACGCCGAAGGCGGCAACGACGAGCTTTACCAACCCCGAGCCCATCGTCGGCAGCGGGCCGTTCACGACGGTCGAGTTCAAGAAGGGCAAGTTCCTGCGCATGGAGAGGAACCCGTACTACTGGGGCAAGAGACCGACCGTCGACGAGCTCATCTTCGCGACCTACCAGAACCCCGACACGATGACCATCGACTTCAAGTCGGGCAATCTCGACGCGGCGTGGGGCATCCCCGTGGCCCAGTTCCGCACCCTCGAGTCGGAGCCGGGTACGGAGGCGCTCGCCTATCTCTACTACAACTGGGAGTACCTGAACTTCAACTGCTTCGACAGCCCCGGGTCCCTGGGCGCGCCGGTGCTCAAGGACTGGCGGTTCCGCAACGCCATCAACTACGCGATCGACCGCGAGAAGCTGTGCGCCATCGCCTTCCAAGGTTACGCGGCGCCGGGCACCACCATCATCCCGCCGAAGACCTGGAAGGACCCCGACTACCACTGGCAGCCGGCGTCGGACGAGGAGATGGGCTTCGACGTGGCGGAGGCCAGCCGGCTACTCGATCAGGCGGGCTATCCGCTGAAAGACGGCCGGCGTGTGGACAAACGTGGCAAGCCGATCGTCCTCCGGCTCTACGCGACGTCCGACAACGTGCCCTCGCAGACCGAGGGCAAGCTCATCGTCGGTTGGCTCGCGCAGCTGGGGCTCGACATCAGGTTCTCGGTGCTCGACGCAGGGGCGCTCAGCGCCCGTGTCTGGAACTTCGAGGGCGCCGACTACCGGCCCGACTTCGACATGTACATCGACAGCTGGCTGGGCTACGTCGACCCCGGCGAGACGCTGACTGCCGAGGCCACGTGGCAGATCGGCGGCACGAACGAGCCCTGCTGGTCGAACGCGGAGTACGACAAGCTCGCCGAAGAGCAGGCGGCGCTGCTGGACCCTGAGAAGCGCAAAGAGACCATCTGGCGCATGCAGCAGATCATGTACGAGCAGACGCCGTGGGTCGTCGTCGCCTACCCCGACTACTTCGAGGCGTACGACACCGCCGATTGGGCCGGGTGGACGCGCGTGAACGACGGCAACGGCCCGGCGTTCTTCACCGCCGGCAACGTCGATACGTATGTGAACCTCAAGCCCGTGTCGGCTACGCAGCCAGAGGGGTCGAGTTCGCGCGTCTGGATCGTCGTCGGGCTTGCGGGCGTCGTCGTGATCGTGATTGCCGTGGTGCTGCTGCGGCGCCGGAGCCGCGCGCGGGAGTTCGACGAGTAAGAGCAGGGTAAGCGGCAGGCGGCGGCCCCCCTCCCGCGTGCTGGCTCGGACGGGACGGTGGATGGTAGAGTCGGCGCCGTGACCAGGCGCGGACTCGTCAGCCACATCTACTTCACCTTCGGCCACAGACAGGCCTGAGGCGGCCGCGCGGCACCGGCCCCCATGAGAGCGAAGGAGGTGGCGATATGAACGAGGCTCGCCTGACGATCTGGGACGACGCAGCCTGCAAGCGCGTGCACGAGGCGACCCTGGAGGTGCTCGCCGACACGGGCATCGAGGTGCGGTACGCGCCGGCCGCCCGGATCTTCGCGAAGGCCGGCGCCAAGGTCGACGGCACGCGCGTGCGCATCCCGGCCAAACTGGTTGACGATGCCATCGCCGGCGCCCCGCGCGACTGGACGATCAAGCCGCGCGGCGGCGACACTGCGCCGCTCGTGCTCGACGCCCAGCACAGCTACTGCGGCACGGGCAGCGACGTGCTCTACGTGTGCGACCCCGACACGCGCGAGCGCCGCCGCGTGCGCAAGGACGACGTGGAGGGCATGGCCGCGCTCTGCGAGAAGCTCCCCCACATGGACTTCGTCATGAGCATGGGCCTGCCCGAGGACGTGCCTCAGGCGATCGACGATCTGGCCCAGGTCGACGCCATGGTGCGAGGCACGCGCAAGCCGCTGCTGGTGGCGCCGCGCGACGGCCACATCCTTGGCCGCCTCAAGGAGATGACGGCGCTGGCCGGTGAGGCCGACAGCTTCGGCATCTACGCGATGCCGGTGCCGCCGCTGCTCTTCGACGAGGACGGCGCCAGCAAGGTCATCGCCTGCGCCGAGCTCGGCATCCCGCTGATCTGGGCGCCGGCGCCCAACGCCGGCACCACGGCGCCGGCCAGCATCACCTCGGTGATCGTCGTGGCCAACGCGGAGGTGCTCGCCGGCCTCGTGCTCAGCCAGGCCGTCAAACCGGGCGCCCCGTTCGTGTGGGGTGTCGGCGCCGGCGCCATGAACATGCGCACGATGACCGAGGTGTACTCCTCGGCCGGCCCGGTCCAGGGTTACCAGGCGCAGGCCGACCTGGCGCGCTGGTACGACTTGCCGAGCTTCAGCTATGCGGGGCACAGCGACAGCAAGACGCTCGACGAGCAGTGGGGCGTGGAGAGCGCCATCACCACGGTGACCGGCCTGCTCTCGCGGGCGACCCTGCTCCACGACGTCGGTTACCTCGAGGCGGGCTTGCAGGGCAGCTACGAGTCGATCCTGCTGGGCGATGAGCTGATCGGCTACACGAAGTACTTCATGAGTGAGCTGAAGGTGGACGACGAGGCGCTGGCGCTGGACGAGATCAAGGCCGTCGGGCCGGGCGGCAATCACCTGGCCCGGCCGTACACGCGCTCGCACTTCCGCGGGATCTGGCAGAGCGACCTGCTCGACACGACGCGGCACGACCGCTGGGAAGCGGAAGGCAGCAAGACGCTGCTCGACCGCCTGAAGGCGCGAGTCGCGGAGCTGCGCTCCGAGCCGCGCGCCTTCGAGCTCCCGGGCGACGTGAAGACGGGCCTCGACCGGATCCTCGCTGAGGTGGAGGCGGACCGGCCGGGCACGTGAGGCGGAGCCTGGCGTAGGTGTGACGTGAACGGGCGCGTGGTGCTGTCTCCATTCTGGTGCTAACCGGGTATTGCGTGCCCGGTCAGCACGCTCTAGACTGAGTGCGTCATGCTTGCCGACTCGCCCGCAGCTCAAGACACCTACATCCCTCGAGCGCTGACGCACAGGCTCGTGGAGCTGGCGGGCCCCTTCCCCGTCGTCTACCTCACCGGCCCTCGGCAGTCGGGAAAGACCACGCTCGCGCGCAACGCCTTCCCCGGCTTTCGGTACGTCTCGCTCGAAGAGACGCTCGTCCGCCAGGAAGCCACGCACGATCCCGCGCGCTTCCTTCGTCGGACGGCCGCGGGCGCCGACGGGGTGATCCTCGACGAGGCGCAGCGGGCGCCCGAGCTCTTCTCGTATCTCCAGGGTTTCGTCGACGAACGGCGTGGCGGGCCGTTCGTTCTCACAGGTTCGCAAGACTTCCTGCTTCTCGAGTCGATCACGCAAAGCCTGGCCGGCAGAGCCGCCGTGCTCGAGCTTCTGCCGCTCTCTGTGGCCGAGCTCGAACGCCGGCCGTCGCTGGTGCCCCGCGATCTCGAGCACTCTCTGGCAGCCAGCCCTGCGCCATCCAGGCCATCGGCCGACGTCGACGACCTGATGATGACCGGGCTCTATCCCGCCCTGCACTCGCGTTCGCTGCCGCCGGCGCCATGGTTCAACGGCTACGTGCGCACGTACGTGGAACGCGACGCCCGGCAAGCGGGCGCCATCGGCGACCTCGACACATTCCAGCGATTCGTCGGCCTCTGCGCCGGCAGGGTCGGTCAGCTCCTCAACCTCACCTCGCTGGGCGACGACGCCGGTGTCGATCGCACCACGGCACGCCGCTGGCTCTCGATCCTGAGGGCCAGCTACATCGTCACGACGCTGCAACCCCATTTCGCGAACTTCTCCCGGCGGCTCGTGAAGACACCGAAGCTGTACTTCCTCGACACGGGCCTCGTCTGTCACCTCCTTGGGATCCGGGAGGTCGACCAGCTTCGCGGGCATCCCCTGCGCGGCGCGATCTTCGAGAACTTGGTGGTCGCGGAGCTGACGAAGGTCTTCGCCAACGACGCGGAAGCGCCGCGGCTCCATTTCTGGCGGGACTCACACGGGGCAGAGGTGGACGTCGTCCTGGACTTCGGCGGCGTGCGCATACCCATCGAGATCAAGTCCGGCGAGACGCCGGGCCGCAGCTACTACCGCGGCCTGCGCGTGTTCCGCGACCTCGCCGCGGCGTCGGGCCAGCAGATCCCCGATCCGTACGGCATCCTCGTCTACGGCGGTGTGGAGTCCGGCGATCGCTGGGGCCACATGCTGCGGCCGTGGTGGGCGTGCTCGTGAGGGATCGAGATCAAGGCCGTCGGGCCGGGCGGCAACCACCTGGCCCGGCCCGAGGCGCACGTGTGACGTGACCGGTCGGCAGGGGTAGGCTGCCCCGACGAGACGCCGGCGCGAGCGCCGGCGAGAAGACTGAAGGAGTGAGCGACGATGGCGGACCGGATGAGCAAGGCGAAGGCATGGCAGGGCGACGCGGCGCGCGCGACCGTCTACTGGCAGGGCGGCGACCCACGCTGGCAACCGCGCGACATCGGGCCGCTGACGACCACCGAACGCGCCGATGTGTGCATCGTCGGCGGCGGGTTCACGGGTCTCTGGACGGCTCTATCGATCAAGCGGCTCGCACCCGGGACGGACGTCGTGCTCGTCGAGCGGGAGTACTGCGGCGCCGGCGCCAGCGGCCGCAACGGCGGCTGGGTGAACGGCTGGGACGACGTGCTGCCCAAGCTCATCTCGCGGTTCGGCCGGGACGCCGGGCTATGGCTCCTCGACGCCTCCCGGCGCAGCCTCGACGACATCCGCGACACGGTGCGCGACGGCGCCATCGACTGCGACCTCTCGTTCGCGGGCGGCCTCACCGTGGCGCTGTCCCCGGCCCAGGTCGACGGCGTCCTGGAGCCCGCGCTCCTGGCGCGCGATCTGGGCCGCGACGATCTCATCCGCATCTTGGGCAAGGACGAGGCAGTCGCCATGTCAGGGGCGCCGGCGGCCGAGGCCGGGGCGCTGATCCTCCGCGCCGGCAGCGTCCAGCCGGCGCTGCTCGTCCAGGGCCTGCGCCGGCGGGCGGTCGCGGCCGGCGTGCGCGTCTACGAGGCCACGCCGATGGTCGGCTTGGAGCGTACGCTGCCCGCCGTGGTCAAGACCCCGTCCGGGAGCGTGAGCGCGGACAAGGTCATCCTCGCCTCCGGCGCCCGGCTCGCGCGCGTCCCCGAGCTGCGCCGCACCGTCTTCATCATCCCCTCGCACGTCGTCGCGACGGCAAGCTCCGCGGATGCGCTGGACCGTCTCGGATGGGCCGCCGGCCGTCCCTTCGCGGACGGACGCACCGCCGTGCACTACGGGCAGCGCACGGCGGACGACCGCGTCGTCTTCGGCCGCGGCGGCGGCCGCCTCGGCTACGGCGGCCGCGTCATCCCGGCCCACTATCACGACGCCCGCGAGAGCGAGAGCATCGTCGCGGACATGCACGAGCTGCTGCCGGCCACGCGCGACCTCGAGGTGCAGTGGCGCTGGGGCGGACCCCTGGAGCGCACCCAGCACGGCATTCCCTGGGTCGGCGCCCTGGGCAAGTACCGCAACGTCCACTACGGCCTGGGCTACTCCGGCAACGGCGTGGCGGCCTCCAACCTCATCGGCCGCACCCTGGCCTCGCTCGCCTTGGGTCTCGAGGACGACTACGCGCAGTCGCCGCTGGTCTCCGAGCCGCCGACCTACCTGCCGCCGGAGCCCATCCGCTCGGCCGGCGCGCGCGCCGTGCGCAGCGCCATCGAGCGCTGCGAGGTGATGGAGGACGAGGGGCGCAGGCCCGATCCGGTCTCACGGGCGCTGCGGCGTTGCCTCACCATCTCGATGCCGAAGGGCGTCACCCTGTGGCGCCGGGACGAGATGGACTGAGCGGCGGGGATTCGAGCCGGGGCCGGAGCCCCGGCGAAGCCCCTCACTCCGTTTTTCGCGACCGACCGCTCGAGAGTCTCAGCGGCCGACTGCCTGCGGATGCAGAAGCGCTCGTCCAGCACCGGAAGGGGGGCGCCCGGTCACCTCGACTCGCCGTCGTCTCCCTCGGGCAGGGCCGACAGGAGCGCCGGAAGGGAGGCCTCCAGCATCAGAGCAAATGCCTCATAGGGTCGGCGGGAGTCGTAGTCGCGTCTCCCGATCGTGTCCTGGATGGCGAGTCCGTCGATCACTGCGCCGAGCAGCTCGCTCATGCCAATGAGCAGGGGGTTGTCGGCGCAGGCCCGCCCCGTCAACTGCGCCAGCCAGGAAAGCTGTTCCCCGACATACCAGTCGTAGGGACCCTCCAGGGGAGCTTGCAGCGCCTCGTGCTTGAGGGCGTGGGGAAGGAGCTCGAAGAAGACGCGGAAGTCCTCGTGCATGGCGCTGAACCTGCGCATGCCACGCACAAGCTGCGCAACGCGCTCGGCTGGCTCGCTTGCGGTGGGGGACCGCCGCCGGGCGCGCGACCTCGGCTCAGGGCGATGGATGCAGTCGGCCTCCAGGGTCCGCGCCATGCGCTTGCCGAAGCCAGAGTCGGTCGGGTTCCCTGCGGCCTCGGTCTACGCCTTGAGGGCGCTGTGCGTCTGAGCTGCCGCATTCGGCACCGCCTCCTCGGACGAGCCGCCGACCGAGCTCGGTCCCGGCGACGGCAAGACCGACGGATTGGATTGTTGTCACGACGCGGCGACGTTCACGCGAGCCGGCACGGTCCTGCGCTGGTGCGGCGTGGTCGCGTAGTATGAGTCTGCGAACGAAGCACGACCTATCCACTCAACCCAGGAGAGTGACCTGATGGGACACCAGATCACCCCCGGCGCCGGACCGAGCGCAGCCCTCGCCGGGAACCTCACCCCGGCACAGATGGACCTCGTCATCCGCCATCTCCCGGTCCAGGTCTCGGTCGTCGACGAAGACGGCACGCTCGTCTACTGGCACGGTGATCTGTTCGCCGACTGCGAGCTGCGCCACGCCGGCGTGCACGTCGACGAGTCGCACAACGAGCACTCGCGCCAGACGATCGCGCGCATGGAAGCCGCCTTCCGCGACGGCAGCCGCGACGAGGCCGTCTTCAGGCGCATCGAAGAGGGCCGCCTGATCCTCGTCCGCTACGCGCCGCTGCGCGACGCCGCCGGAGCCTACCGCGGCATGATGGAGACGATGCAGGACATCAGCGACATCGTCGGCCTCGAGGGCGCCCAGCTGACGCTGGACTGGGACTGAGCGCTCCGCGTCGTCGTCTGCTCGAGCACCTTCAGGGTCTCGGCGTGGATGGGGTCGACTTCGCCGCTCACCGGTGAGCCGTCGTCGGTGGTGATCATCAACCTGTGCTCGCGCCGCCGCGCAGCGAGTGAACGCGCCCGCGAAAGCGCTCGACGCAGTTGATGGGCAGGTCAAGTAGCTCGGCGATGTTGAACTTCGCCTCCATCGCCGACGCTTCGCCGACGCACTCCATCTCCAGATCGCTGAGGCGACCGATGCCGAACTCGCTGCGCACCTCCTGCATGACGACGCTGTCGGAGAGCTCACGTGTGGAGACTCCGAGCCGGTCGGCCACGAACAGCTTTGCTTCTTTGAGTCGCATGCCTCGGGTCATCTGCATCCGCGCCACCAGATCTCCAGCGGCGCGCATTCCGTTCATTCCCGAGGCCAGCGTGTGCGCCAGGTGCACACCCAAGCGATCACCGGTGCCCATCTACAAACCGTCGGCGCGCAGGACCTCGACGAAGGCCCGTGAGGTGCGCGACACGGCGTCGATCGGCGGGCAGGGATGCATCGGCACGCCGCCCACCCCCATGCCTGCGTTGACGTGCACGGGGATCGTCGCCACATCCATGCAGGGCCTGATGATGGCTATGGCGCGGGCGACGTTCCAAGCCACCGTGCGTCCCGTGTTGATGTTGACGGCCGGGCCGAAGATCGTGGCGCCGGCCTCCTGGACTACCCGTAGCTGGTCGACCGGCCACAGCCCGGCCAGCCTTCTGCCCTCGAACTCCAGCTCGCCGTGCATGCCGAGCACGAACTCCGAAGCCATGCCGACCTCGATGCTCAGGTCGGGGAAGGCCGCGCGCAGTCGGCGCACCGTCTTGAGCACGGCGAGGAAGTCGGCGTCGCCGGCGGCGCCGGCGGTGTCGAAGTTGATGCCATCGGCGCCGGCCTCCCACATCGCCTCGCCGACACGGAACATGTCGCCTTCCGACTCGGAGACTGCCTCTTCCTGGGCGGCGCGCGCCTCGTCGACGCGGGCCTCGGGCAGGAGCTGAGACCAGTTCGGCACGGGACCGTCGGGGACCGAGTAGCGGCCCAGGTCGGCCTGGGCGCCGTATTGTACGGGGATAGTGAGACGGTACTGGGCGTCCTGCATGCGTCGCTGTTCGGTGGGGACGATCGTCTTGACTGCCTTGTAGGAGTAGTCCTCGAGCGCCAGCTCGCAGAGGTCGCCGCCCGCGAGCTCGGCCTGCGAAAGGGCGTCGAGTTTGCCGGCGCGCAGGTCCATCGTTCCATCGCACGAGAGCACGACCTCGTCGCCGACCGGAACGCCCGTCATGCGAGCACTGGAGGCGAAGATGTCGACCAGGTGGTCGATCTCGTCGCTGCCCAGCGCCGCTGCTTTGGCGCGCCGGGCTCCCCGCTCGGCGCCGTCTTCGATGTCGGCACGTATCTCGTCGCGCGTCATCTCGACCGCGGCGCCGTCACCCATTCTGGTCAGAAATGTGCTGCCCATAGGGGCCTCCTTCAGAGCGCCAGTCGCTCGGCGTCGAGCTCGGCTTCGGCGAGGATGCGCTCGAGCTCGGCGAGGACGTCGGCAGGCAGCGGCTCGGGCTCGTGTTCGCGAGCCAGGCGCGCGAACTCCGCCCGCGCCGCCTCTTCGGCCGACTCGCTGCCCGCCCCACGCCGCCGCAGCGGCAGCGGGAACTCCCGGACGTGGGCGCGCGTGTGCGCATGGGCGAGGTAGTGGCCGCGCGGCCCGATGTCCGCGATCACGTCGAGGGCGAGATCGGCGTCGGCCGGGAGCTCGGCGAGCGTGCGCCTGGCGGTCATCACCAGCTCGTGCTGCAGCACGATGAAGTGCGGCTCGAGCACCGTGTAGCTGTCGAGCAGACCGCCGAGGTCGCCGCTGATCTCGGCCTCCGTGCCCGACAGCAGGACGGCGCCGATGCCGGCCCGCGAGCCGAACCCCCAGCCGATGTGCGCCTCGTCGCCGCTCACGGACGGTCCGCAGAGGTGCGGCACGCCCCAGGCGTGACCGAGCCGCGTGACGAGGCGTTCGGCCGGCGCCTCGAGGTCGCCGATGTAGCCGCCGCTGCGGGGGTCCATCGCCGAGATGATGTTGCTGTGAAGGACCGGCGCTCCCGGGAAGGCCAGCTGCATGAGCACCATGGCGCTCACGACCTCGGCTTCTCCCTGGACGATCGCCCCGGCCAGCGAAGCCGGCGCCGTCGAGCCCATGGTCGGCATGGGCATGAAGCTCACGGGGATGCCGGCCCCCGCGTAGATGAGCGCCGCCTCGATCCCCACGTCGTCCTGCGACAGGGGGCTGATGGTGCAGACGTTGCCGCAGATCGGCGGCCGCGCCCGCCGCGCCGCCTCGGAGCCGGCGACCACGGTCGCCATCTCGACGATGCGCTCCGCCTGGCGCGGGTGCACCGTCGTGGCGCCGCGCACGTGCTTGAGCGTGCCCTTCAGCCCGGCGTGGCACTCGTGCAGCGGCGCGGTCCGGGCGTGGTCCTGGGCGCTCACCGGCGGCCAGAAGAACGAGATCGCCGGCAGCGCGTCGACGACGCGCGCCATCAGCTCGACGTCGGCCTTGCGCGAGGAGCGCTCCTCGCCGGTCTCGGGGTCGCGGACCAGCGTCCCCACGCCTTCGGTCGAGAGGTATGTTCTCGTGCCGTCGAGGGTCAGGTCGAAGCGCGGCTCGCGTCCGCCGAGCACGAACGCGCGCGGCGCCGTGGCCAGGGCGCGCTCGACCAGGTCGGGCGTCAGCCTGACGACGCCGGCGCCGTCGACATTGGCGCCGTGGCGGCGGAAGACCTCAAGCGCCGGCTCGCACGGAAAGCAGACGCCGACGCGCTCGAGGATCTCGAGGGTCGCCGCCTGAAGGCGCTCGACGGTCGCGGTGTCGTCCGCCGTCGAGCGCAGTAGGGGCGTGAAGCTGATGATGTCGGGGGTGTGCGTCACAGGCTCAGTTTCCAGTCAGTGTGGTCTCGGGCTCGGCCACCGACGTGAACGCCATCTCCGGTCGCGTGTCAGTCGTGCTCGTAGATCGCCCAGAACTTGCGCACCGGGCTGAGATTGTTCCAGTAGCCGCCGCTGCCCTTGGGCGTGTCGATGATGTCGCCGGGGCCGGCGCGCAGGACGGCGCCGTCGTCGAGCGTGATCTCGACCTCGCCCTCGAGGATGATCGCCACCTCGTGGAAGGCGCGCACGAACGGCCGTCGCTGCTCGTCACGCTCCCACCAGCCGGCCGAGAACTTCTCGTCGGGCGAGACCGCGGCGGTGAACTCGCGACCAGGTGCCTCGGCTTCTTCGGGGCCGTGGAAGGCCTCGCTCCACACGGTGTCGGCGGCTGTGACGACGCGGATGGGTGGCTTCTCGCTGGCCCTCATTCGCCTCTCCTTCGTTGACTGTGAGCTTCGTGCGATCGTGCGCGCAGCGTACCACCAGCAACGCCGCCACGGACATTCAGATCGGCAGCACCTTCTTCATGAGCTTGGCGCGCAGCGCCGGCTTGCCGGTCTTCTTCTCCTTCTTGTCGGCGCTGGCGAGCACCGCCAGCGAGGTGCGCACGCCGATCCAGCGCAGGGGTTCGGGTTCCCACTTGGGCGACCGGTGGTTGACCCACGGCAGCGAGGTCATCGCGCTCTCGCGGCCGGTGATCAGGTCGCCGAGCGTGCGGCCGGCCATGTGCGACGCCGCGACGCCGTCGCCGACGTAGCCGCCGCCCCAGGCGTAGCCGCGCACCTTGTCGTAGCCGACCGAGGGGAACCAGTCGCGAGGGATCCCGAGACTGCCACCCCACGTATGCGTGATCCTCGCGTCGCGCGCCGCCGGGAACAGGTTCTTGAGGACGGTCTCGAGCGTGGCGTGCACGGCCGGCACCTGCTCGTACTCGTCGCGCACCTTGGAGTTGAAGTGATAGGGCGCACCGCGACCACCGAGAGCGATGCGGTCGTCTTCGGTGCGCATCGCGTAGATGTAGAGGTGGCGGCCGTCGGTGAAGGTCTCGTAGTTGTTCCAGCCGACCTCGCTCCAGAAGCTCGCCGGCAGCGGCTCGGTGGCGAGCATCAGCGAGTAGGTGGGGATCACGTCGCGACGCGCGCCGGGCAGTTCGGGCGTGAACCCTTCGGTGCCACGCACGACGACCTCGGCGCGCGCGTCTCCGGCCGCCGTGACGGCTTTGCCCTTCTCGATGCTCAGCACCGCTGTCTGCTCGTAGATCACAACGCCGAGCTTCTCGACGACGTGCGCCAGCCCGCGCACGACGCGCGCCGGATCGAGGCAGGCGCAGTGCTCAAGGTACATCGCCCCGAGGCAGCCTGCGACCTTGATGCGCTTGCGTACCGCCTCGCCGTCGAGCCACATGATCTCGTCTTTGCCCACGCCCCAGCTGTGGTAGTAGGCGGGCTCTTCGCGCACGCGCTCGACCTGCTCGGTGCCGGTCGCCAGGTTGAGCACGCCACCCTTGTGGTAGCGGGCATCGATGCCCTCGGCGGCGCAGACGGCGCCGATCTCGTCGACGGTGTCGAACATCGCTCGCTGCATGGCGACAGCCTGCTCGCGGCCGTGGTGCTTCTCGATGGTCTCCAGCGAAGCCGGGAAGAAGGGCGAGACCCAGCCGCCGTTACGACCCGAGGCACCGAAGCCGACGATGTCCTTCTCGAGCACGGCGATGCGCAGACTCGGGTCGGCCTTGGCCAGGTAATAGGCCGTCCACAAGCCGGTGAAGCCGCCGCCGACGATGGCGACATCGACGTCGAGCGGGCCAGGAAGCGCCGCCCGCGGCTCAAGCGGATCGTCGATGAGATCGAGCCACATGCTGCGCCGGCGATAGCGCGCGTCGCGGCCGGCCCTCTGGGCGCGATCCTTGACGGCCTTCCGGACGGCTGTCGACATCTGCTTCCTCCTGCGTGGCGGCCGGATCTGCGCGTGACTCCGACCGGTTTCTGCACGACTCCTATGAGAAGCGAGCACTCAGAGCAAGTCAATACACGGAATCCGCGTATGTCCGCGAATCCGGTCGGGGAATGCGGTGCGCGTCTTCGGGAAGGGCGGCGGCCGTCACGCGCGCGAGGCGCGCCTCGGGCCCTCGCCGCGGGCCTCACCCCCGCCGACATCATGGCCAACGGCTTCGTCAAAGGCATCCAGGAGGTCGGCGAGCTCTTCGAGAGCGGTGAGCTCTTCCTCCCCGAGCTGATGATGAGCGCCGACGCCATGGCCGGGGCCACCGCGGTGACCAACGCCGCCTTAGAGGGCGAGGCCGCCGAGGCCAAGGGCCGCATCGTCCTCGGCACCGTGCAGGGCGACGTGCACGACATCGGCAAGGCGATCGTGATCGCCTACCTGAAGGCCAACGGCTACGAGGTCAGCGACCTCGGCCGCGACGTGCCCGCCGACGTCTTCATCAGCCGCGCCAAGGAGGAGCACGCCGAGGTGATCGGCATGAGCGCCCTGCTGACCACCACCATGGAGGAG
>Ga0315293_10001592_pt1 | contig 22030 bp, 16 predicted proteins | sample YL17G13_20_MG_FD_203071 | JGI IMG/M metagenome (GOLD analysis project Ga0315293, IMG submission 203071) | Sediment microbial communities from Yellowstone Lake, YNP, Wyoming, USA - YL17G13_20 | ecosystem: Environmental > Aquatic > Freshwater > Lake > Sediment | place: USA: Wyoming | collected... | reverse complement strand
CGGTATTCTGCGGCATCGACATTACGAATCAAAGCCCTTCGGGGTTGCGCGCGCGGGCAAATTCGGGAAAGATTGCGCCCGGGAGGAGACCGTGACATCGGGGGGACCGTACAGGAGCCAGGTTGGCTTCGGCGGCGGCCTGGCCGGGCGCCCGCCGCGGGACCTCGTCGCGCTGCTCGCGGTGCTGTTTGTCACCTTCGCGCTGCAGTTCTTCGAGGCCACCGCGATCGTCCCAGCGGTGCTCCGCCTGACGCCTGCCGTCTGGCAGTTCGGTTTTGTCTGGCAACTGGCGACCTACGCCTTCTCGGGGGTGGGTGGGCCGAGCCTTTGGATCGTGCTCGAGCTCTTTATCGTCTACTGGTTTGGCGCCGACGTGCGCGCGCGGCTTGGACCCAGGGGCTTCTGGAAGCTGCTGGCCTGGGCCGTGCCGGGTTCTGCCGTGGTCGCCATGGCGACCGAGATCGCCACGGAGGCGGTTGCCGGGCAAGGACCCACCCCGTTCCCGTTCCAGCTCATGCAGGGCCAGCGGGTGCTGATGACGATTCTGGTGGCCTCCTTCGCGGTCCTCTACAAGGACGCCACGATCCTCGCCTTCTTCGTGCTGCCGCTGCGGGCCCGCTGGTTCCTGTGGCTCGGAATCCTGATCGGTTTCGTGGCGTATCTGGGCACCAAGGACCTCGCCGGCTTTTTCGGGATCTGCGCTGCGACGGGGATCAGCGTGTTGGTTCTCTCGCGTCGCGGGACGAGGAGCAGGCTGCGCACCCGGTGGCTGGAGTGGCGCCGCAAACGCCTCACGCGCAAGGTGGACCGTTTGGCGAGGAAGCGCGGGCTGTACGTGGTGGACCGTGACGACGGGCCGGGCGGTCCGACGATCAACTAGGCGCCGGCGAGCGCGACGTTCCGGTCAGGCTCGAGGCCGTTCACACCGAGTGCCGCGGGCCCCCGAGCCTACTCGATCAGCCCTCGACGGCCTCGAGGAAGCGCTGGGCGCCGACCGGCCCGAGCCTGCTCAGGAAACGGTCGCCCTCCTTCAGGCTCTCACGCCTCACCCTGGCCAGCAGGAGCCCACCCAGCACGACGAGTGAGCCGGCCGCGAAGCCGAGGACGAAGATGAACAGATCCGATTCGATACCCATGGCGACCCCCCGACCCCTCCCTGCCCCTGCGTGCCGCTCCGACGAAGCAGGGATCTGGGATCAGTCGCAGTCTCCAACGGCCGCCCTTCCCGAGAAATTCCCTGGCGATGTCGAATGGGAGCAAGGAAATAGGCCTCCCGGCCACTGAAGACCACCCTCGCTTCTGTTATGATTTCTCAGTAATGACGGAGAAGATCCCGATCAAGGAGCGCCGCCGGCACCCGCGTCACCCGGTTGACGACGTGAAGGGGACCTTACACTTCACCTCCGGCGCAAAGATCATCAACATGAGCCTCACCGGGGTGGCGGTGGAGACCGACACCCAGGCGCGAGTGGGCCGCTCCTACTCGTTGACCCTCAAGCACGGCACCGACTTCGTGCTCAAGCTATTCGGGACCGTCGTGTGGTGCCACTTGCGGGGAATCCGAAAGACCGACGGGGGCGACACCAGGAGCGTGTACCACGCGGGCTTCCGGTTCGACGACATCCTGACCGAGAAGGCGCAGGAGCTGACCCGCTTCCTGGAGGCGACGGCCATCATCGCCCTGGACACCAGGATCTCCGGCCGCTTCAAGCTCAAGCTCACGGAGCCGGTGGATCTGGACACCGAGTACCCCTTCGTGGTCAAGACCATCAGCGCTTCGGGACTCCTCCTCGAGACCGAGACGGCACCGCCCGAGGGAAGCATCTTCGACATGGAGTTCCACCTGCGCGGCGCCGTGCTCCAGACCAGCGGCCGCATCGTCCACGCCCGGGAGGTGAACGACCCTAAGACGGGCCGGATCACACAGATCGGGGTGGAGTTCGTCGAGAGCGCCGAGGCGGACCGGCGGGCGATCGAGGACTTCATCGCGCGCCAACTGCACTAACCGGACGGCGTTTCAGCAGATCACGGCGAGCGCTGTGCCGGCTCCTTCGGGCATCCCCACGCCACCCTGACTATTCATCCAGCGGACGTGGCTGCGGTCCCGGTACGATCCCTGCAATGTCCGAATCCACCCCAGGCTCACGGCCCGGGCGCTCCTGCTTCTCGGTCTTTCGCTGGACGCGCCGGTCCGCCTTGTCCTTCTGTCTCTGTTGGCGGGCTCGCTCGCGCTCCCGCTTGGTGATCGAAGCTCCACGGTTGGTACCCAAGGCCACCTCCGCAGCCGCGTTGCTCCGGACGCGTGCCACTTCCACATCGAAACGCCCGGCGCCTGAAGCTACCACGCGCCCGGCAGAAAAGCGACCGTGGGCGAATTCCCCGAAGCCGATGGGTCCGCGGAAGCGATCAGTCCAGCGGAGAGGCCCCGTCCCCCCGCCTCAGGTCGCCGCCTCGACCAAGCGGTCCCGCCGACGCCCCAACCAGACAGGCCGCTCAAAACGGGCTCGCAACCGTGAGCTCGGAGGCACGCCGGCTTGACGTGGATGCGACTCTGTCTTAACCTTGCGGCGTAAGGGAGGTCAACCATGAGGAAGTTTCTGTTCTGTCTGATCACGGCTCTTGCTGCCCTGGTGTTCGTCTCCGGGGGGTGGGCGCAGCAGCTCGACCTGCCGCGCCCCAGCCCCAAGGCCACGGTCACCCAGACCGTGGGGCTCACCGACGTCACCATCATGTACTGCCGGCCCAGCGTCCGCGGGCGCGCGATCTGGGGCGGGCTCGTCCCCTACGACCAGGTGTGGCGGACCGGGGCCAACGAGGCCACCACGATCACATTCGCCGACGACGTCACGATCGAGGGCACAAAGCTGCCCGCCGGCACGTATGGCCTCTTCACGTTCCCGGGCAAGGACGAGTGGACCGTGATCTTCAACAGGGGCGCGAAGCAGTGGGGCGCCTACGAGTACAAGCAGGCCGACGACGTGCTGCGGATCAAGGTGAAGCCCCAGGCGACGGAGTTCCACGAGCTGCTCACGTTCGCGTTCCCCGTCGTCACGACAGAGTCCGCAACCGTGGCGATCGTCTGGGAGAAACTGGCGGTACTGTTCACGATCAAGGTGGACACCGTCGACAAGGTGCTTGCCGCCGCCCGCAAGGCGATCGATGACTGGCGCCTCCCCTACCGCGCCGCCACCTTTTGCCTCGACAACAACGTGAACCTCGCCGAGGCCAGGGGCTGGATGGACAAGTCGATCGCCATGAAAGAAACGATGTACAACCTGGCCGGAAAGGCCCGCTTTCTCGCCCTCGACGGCAAGAAAGCGGACGCCATTGCTCTCGCCAAGAAAGCGATCGCGGTCGGCAAGACCGCCGACCCCAAGGCCGACACCGCGATGGTGGACAACCTGATCGCGGAGTGGGAGAAATGACGTCGGGCCGCCTGCGGGCAGCCCGACGTCATCCCGAACCTGAGCGCAGCGAAGGTGAGGGATCCCACCGCGCCTGCGCGGCCCAATGTCATCCTGAGCCCGACCGAGGGTCGGGCGAAGGATCCCGCCGAATCTGACTGTAGCTCGGCAACGCAGCAACGGCACGTGAAGCGACCCGCCTCGGCAGGCCGCTCGTCTATTTGCCGTCAGCGCCAGAGCCTGGATTCCAGCAGACCTCGGAGCTCCCCGGCATCCTCCTCCGGCGCCACCACCCAGATGCGCTCGAGATGGCGAGGTGCGCCCGTCTGCAGCGCCGAACGCAGCAGAGAGACGAACCGCTCCCTCGGGAGCGAACCGTGCACCCGGCCCAGCGGCGGCATCGCGAGGGTTCGCACCCTCCGCGAATCCACCTCGTGCAGGACCGCCTGGAGGGCGGCTGCAATCCACTCCTCCCGCCAGCTCGGGTCCTGCGAGAGGTCGTGGACGACCGCCAGCAACCGCAAGGGGCTGCCGCCCTGCACGACCACCGTCCCGGGCGCGGCGGGCTTCGCGGTGTAGGCCTCGTGGAAGGCGCGCAGGCGGGCCCCTTCCGGCTCTCGCACCTCGGGGTCCGCGCTGAGCACGAGGTAGGAATCCTCCTCCGCGACCACCGCGTCGACCGCCGACAGCGGAGTCGAAGTCACTACCACGTCGACGGCGCGCCCGCGCATCTTCCTTACCCCTCTCCGCTCTAACAGTATCGGTCGAGCACGGCGCCGACGACAATCAGGCCGGCGTGCGCTCCTGCCGGGCCGCGGAGCCGCCGACCCGGCGCTCGAAGAGCAGGGCGAGCACGATGACAGCAAGGCAGCCCAGCACGTTGTACCAGAGGAAAGAGATCGGGGTGAGCAGGTAGCAGGCCAGCACGGCGGCCTCGGCAACGATCGCGGCCGCAAACACCGCAGTCCCCGAAACCCTTCGCACGTAGAACCCCGTCAGGAAGATCCCCAGGATCGTCCCGTAGAAGAGCGAGCCCAGGATGTTCACCGCCTCGACCAGAGACCCCAACCTGCTCGCGTTCTCGGCGAATGCGATCGCGAACACGCCCCAGAAGACCGTGGCCAGGCGCGAGACCAGCACGTAGTGCCGCTCCCCCGCCGCCGGGTTCAGCAGGCGGCGGTAGACATCCACCACGGTGGTGGAGGCGAGCGCGTTGAGCTCCGCCGAGGAGGCCGCCATCGAGGCCGCGAACACTGCCGCCAGGACCAGGCCCACAAGACCAGCCGGCAGATACTTGACCACGAAAGCCAGGAAGACGTAATTGGTGTCGCTGGGGTCGGCGCGCCGGTCGTTCGCCCGCATCAGGGCAATGGCCTGTTTCCGGACCGCGTCGGCCTCCGCGCCTGCCTCTCCGAACGCCCGCTGGGCCTCCGCCTGCGCAGGTGCGTTGCCGCCCTTCAGCGAGGCCAGCAACTCGCGCGCCCGTTGCTCTCGCACGCCGACCGCCTCCCGGTAGCGTTGCTCGAGGGCCTCGAAGCGGCCGCCGTCAGTGGACGCCCTCGCCTTGGCGGTCTGCAACGGGTCGAAGAAGATCGGGGGTGCCGCGAACTGGTAGAACGCGAACACTGTCGCGCCCAGGAGAAGGATCGCGAACTGCATCGGCACCTTCACCATGCCGTTGAAGAGGAGGCCGAGCCGGCTCTGGGTGACCGACTGGCCCGCAAGGTAGCGCTGCACCTGCGACTGGTCCGCCCCGAAGTACGAGAGCTGCAGAAACGCCCCACCGATCAGCCCCGACCACAGCGTGTAGCGGCTCGTGAGGCTGAAGGAGGTATCGATCGCGTTGAGCCTGCCGGCCTTTCCGGCCACACGCAGGGCGTCCAGGAAGGAGACGTCGGCCGGCAGTGAGGCCACCAGCACCAGGAATGCGGCTCCCATGCCCACCAGGACGATCGCAGCCTGGAACACCTGGGTCCTGCTCACCGCGCGCGTTCCGCCGGAGGTCGTGTAGACGATCACCAGGCCGCCGATCAGCAGGATCGTGACCCGCAGATCCCACCCGAGGATCACCGAAAGGATGAGGGAGGGCGCGAAGATCGTCAGACCGGCCGCCAACCCCCGCTGGGTCAGGAACAGAAACGAGGTCAGCGCCCGCGTCTTGAGGTCGAAGCGGTCCTCCAGGAACTCATACGCCGTGTAGACCTTGAGGCGGTAGTAGAGCGGGACCGCGGTGACCGACAGCACGACCATGGCGATCGGCAGCCCGAAGTAGAACTGCACGAAGCGCATCCCGTCCGCGTAAGCCTGCCCTGGCGTCGAGAGGAACGTGATCGCAGAGGCCTGCGTCGCCATGATCGAGAGCGCAACGGTCCCCCAGCGCATCTCCTTGCCGGCCAGGAGGAAGCCCTGGATGTCGCGGCTGCGTCCGCCCCTCCACACGCCGTAGACCACCATGAGGGCCAGCGCTGACGCGAGGACGACCCAGTCGAGCTGGCTCATCGAAACGCCCAGGTGAAGGCGTAGAAGAGCGCGATCAACACCGCAAGGGTGGCGAGGACCGCGGCGTAGAGGGTCCGCCAGCTGCCGCCGAACGGCGGCGGTTCCTCGCCCGGGGGCGCGGGACGTTCGTCAGGCACGCGACCTTCCGCCGGCCAGGAGGTTCACGAAAAGCCTGATGGCGCCCGGCACTCCCGCGGGGAGCTGCCGGAAGAAGGCGAGGCCCGTGTAGACGTAGCTCCCCCTGCCCGAGGTCACGAACAACAGCGCCCCTTCGGTCGCGGGCTCGCCCGGGTCGGACATCGAGAGCAGGGCCTGGTAGCGCGGGTCCCATTTCTCCGGGAAGTAGAGGCCGCGCTCCTGCACCCACCCGTCGAAGTCCGCGGGTTCGACGGCGTGCGGGTACGTGAGCAGCGGGCTGCCCGGGATGAGGATCTTCACGGGCGCCGCCTCGTCCGTCACGCGGTCACGCGAGAGCGTGAACGGGTACGGCCCCAGCCGCTCGGTGACCAGATCGCGGCTGGTGCTGTACTGGACCACCAGCGCCCCGCCCCCCTGCACGTAGGCCAAGAGGCGCTCCTGGGCCTCGGCGAGGCGCGGCCGCGTGTTGTAGGCGCGCACCCCGACCACGATCGTGTCGAAGGCCAGCAGGTTCTGTTCCTCGAGGTCGTCGTCGGAGAGGAGCGTGACCTCGAACCCGAGCTGGCGGAGGATCGCCGGGATCTCGTCCCCCGACCCCATCACGTAGCCGACCCTCTTCACCGGCCGCGCCACGTCCACCCGCACCAGCCTCGCCGAGGCCGGAGGGAGTAGCGTCTGGGGCGGGATGTGCGAGCGATCCACCTCCACCACGCTGCGCGCCCGCTCCTCGCTTCCGCCCCTCTGCAGGAAAGCGACCAGCTCTCCGCTCCCCTGGGCCTCCGGCGGTGTGACCGTGAACCGAACGGTCCGCTCCTCACCGGCTTTCTCGAAAGCCACCGGGATGCCTTGGGGCTCGACCCTCCATCCGGGTGCGGCGGCCAGCCTCACGGTGGCGGATGCTTTGGCCTCGTGCCCCCGCACCAGCGCCCGCACCACCCTGCGGGTCCGGTCGGGGAAGATGAGGACCGGCGCCTCCAGGTTGACGGTCACCCTGGGCACGACCGCGAGGTCCCGCGTTCGCTCCCCCGCCACCGGATCGGTCCAGCGGTGCATGACCGGCACCTCGTAGACGAGCTCCTGCTGCCCCACACGCAGCACAAAGGTGGCCGTGATGGCGGGCGGGCCATGCGGCGATCCGATGAGCTCCTGGCCAGGCACCGCGTAGGCGCCGACACCATGAGGCGCCGCCAGCCAGTACGGCTGACTGCTCGGCTCGTCGGTTGGGAAGCTGAGGGCAAACACCAGGGTCACGGGCTGGTTCTTGAGGAGCGGCATCATCGGGTCGCGCGTGCCGCCGCCGATCGTCGGCGTCCTCGTCGCATCCGGCCGGTCCATGTACAGCCGCGGAGAGTACGGCATCACGACCCGCACGAGTGTCAGCGGCACGTCGGAGCGGTTGAGGGCGACCGCGCTGAGGTCCACCGAGCTGCCCGGCGTGACCGTGGCGTTGGCCGCCATCGCCTCCAGCCAGAGGCCGGTGCAGGCGCGGACCGCCTCGAGCAGCTCCCCCCTCTTCACCACCACCCAGGGGTCGCGCTCCAGCCCGTCGAGCGCGGCCAGCACCTCGAGGAGCGCCGGCACGCCGGCGGCGGGGTCTTCGTCCGAGTAGGCCGCCAGCGCTTTCGCCAACAACTTGCCGACCGCCTCGCCGCCCGGCACACGCGTCCAGGTCAGGTCGATCCCGTCGAAGAGGTCGGACGAGATGGGCGCTCCGGCCACAAGCTCGAAGTAGTTCAGGACGCTCCCCCGCCGGGGAGAAGCCCCGAACCCCTGGCTCTTGTGCATGCTGCGGCTGGCGGCCGCGAGCTCCGCGTACGACTCGCCGAGAATCGGGTCCCACACGCCAAGGTCCACCGACAGCTGCGGTGGCGCCGTTGCCGGCCGCTCCTCGCCGGGCCGGCGCCAGGCGTTCCAGACCAGACGCTTCGCCTGCCAGGGCCTCACGTAGGCGAGCTGCTCGGGGAAACGCTTCGGATCCGCCGCGGCCGAGAAGGCCTCCGCGGCCAGGATCGCCGAGGCGGTGTGGTGGCCGTGGCCCCCATCCCCGTTGGCCGGGAACCGCGTGATGAGGACGTCCGGCTTGAAGTTGCGGATTACCCAGACGACATCTGCCAGCACGCCCTCGCGCCCCCAGATGCGCAGCGTCTCCTCGGGAGTCTTGGAGTACCCGAAGTCCACCGCGCGGGTGAAGAACTGCTCGGCGCCGTCGATGCGGCGGGCCGCAAGCAGCTCCTCGGTGCGAATCACGCCGAGCGGATCACCCTGCTCGGTGCCGATGAGGTTCTGGCCGCCGTCGCCCCTGGTGAGGGAGAGGTACCCGGTGCGCACCTTCCGCCCCTTGGCGAGCCAGGCCAGAAGAGCGGTGTTCTCGTCATCGGGGTGGGCGCCGATGTAGAGGGCGCTGCCCACGACCGTCAGCTTCTCTAGGGCGATCCGGCGCTCCGCGGCGTCCATGACCGGGGTCGTCTGCGAGAAGAGGGCCGCGGCCCACAGGGTGCCGAGCACGGTCGCGCCGGCCGCAAGCCTGGCTTTCGAGGATCTCGTCACGTTCCTCTCCATTGGGTGAGTTATACGCCACCCCTCGTCGTGCGGTTGCCATTGGACACGGCAACCACAAGCGAGGCAAGGGGGGGCAACAGATCAGTATTCCCCGCCGCGTCTCTTCCGGCTCTTCAGTGGCGGCGATAGACTCACGGCCAGCTTCTCTGCACTTCTGCATCGAAAAGGGGGCAGCCATGGCACCTCGCGGGTCGGAACGAGCCGGAACACCAGATGCGCGCGGGAGCAGCGTCGGCTCCGGCGCGTGGACCAGGCGGCAGGTCCTGCACCGGATCTCGGCGGCGGGGGCCGCCTCGGCGGTCTTCGGGCGGGCACTGGCCGCGCTCGCGGCCGACAAGAGCGCCGTCACCGAGGAGATGATCCGGCAGGCGGAGTGGATCTCGGGGCTCGAGCTCACCGACGAGCAGCGCAAGCTGATGGCAAGCGGTGTCAGCGACACGGTCGAGGGCTTCGCCAAGATCCGCCAAGTCCCGCTGGACAACGCCGTCGCACCGGCGTTCCACTTCGCCACGGCGGGGGCCGACGACCAGTCCGCGGCGCGGCGCGACACGAAGGTCGCCTTCAAGCCTTCCTCGACCGTTGCGCTCCCAGCCTCGTCCGAGGACCTCGCCTTTGCATCGCTCCCCGAGCTCGCCTCTCTGCTCCGCCGCAGGAAGGTCTCGTCCGTGGAGCTCACCAGGCTCTACCTGGATCGCCTGCGCCGCTACGACCCGATGCTCGAGTGCGTGATCACCCTGACCGAGGAGCTCGCCCTCCAGCAGGCCGACAACGCCGACCGCGAGATCGCCGCCGGCCGTTACCGTGGCCCCCTGCACGGGATCCCGTGGGGGGCGAAGGACCTGCTGGCGGTTCCGGGCTACCGCACGACCTGGGGCGCGGAACCTTACGTGGACCAGGTGCTGAACGAGAAGGCCACCGCCGCTCTCAGGCTTGAGCAGGCCGGGGCCGTGCTCGTCGCCAAGCTGACCCTGGGCGCGCTGGCGATGGGCGATGTCTGGTTCGGCGGCCAGACCCGCAACCCGTGGAAGCCCAGCGAGGGGTCCAGCGGCTCCTCGGCCGGTCCCGCAGCCGCCGTGGTGGCCGGCCTTTCCGGGTTCGCCATCGGCAGCGAGACCCTGGGGAGCATCGTCTCCCCGTGCACCCGCTGCGGCGCAACCGGCCTCCGCCCCACTTTCGGGCGCGTCAGCCGCCACGGCGCCATGGCCCTCGCGTGGACCATGGACAAGCTCGGGCCGCTCGCCCGCTCGGCGGAGGACTGCGCCCTGGTCTTCGCCGCCATCCTCGGTGCCGACGGCCTGGATCCCACCGCCGTTGACAGGCCCTATCACTGGCCGCTGGATCGGGACCCCCGCTCCCTGCGGGTCGGCTTCGTGCAGGAGGCGTTCGAGGAGGACCGCGCCAAACGCGCCGAGAAGGAGGAGGACAAGGCTCGGGCGCGGGAGTGGCAGGAGCTCGACCTGCGCACCCTCACGGCGCTGCGGGGGATCGGTTTCACGCTCGTCCCCATCAAGCTCCCCCAGGGTTACCCGGTGGACTCGCTGCGCTTCCTCCTGCAGGCGGAGGCGGCCGCCGCCTTCGACGAGCTGACCCGCAGCGGCCGCGACAAGCTCCTGAAGAGGCAAGACGCCAACGCCTGGCCGACGATCTTTCGCCGCGCCCAGCTCACCCCCGCGGTGGAGTACATCCGAGCCAACCGCATCCGCACGCTCCTGATGCGGGAGATGGAGAAGGTCATGGCGGATGTAGACGTCTACGTCTGCCCAAGCTACGGCGGCGGCAACCTGCTGCTCACGAACCTCACCGGCCACCCGGCCGTGGTCCTCCCCAACGGCTATCGGTCCTCCGACGGGACGCCCACGAGCATCACGTTCACCGGTCGCCTCTTCGGGGAAAGCGCGGTGCTGGCGGTCGCGCAGGCCTTCCAGAACGCCACCGACTTCCACCGGTGCCGGCCGCCGCTCGAGACGCTGCTGCAGGGGTGGGGCAAGGAGAGGCAGGAGGAGAAGAAGGAGTGAGGACCGGGGTCAGGCCCTGCTGACGAAAAGCTCCTCAGGCACGATCCGAGCGGAGATGCGTGGCGAGGATCGTCTCGTCCGAGGGGGCCAAGGAACGGAACTCCACCGCGATCCCCGGGTAAGGCTCACGCCCCTGGAGGGTCAGGCGCACCACCTGCCCCTCGCCCCGCAGGGGCCTGGCGAGCCCCGGGAGGAAAAGCTCGAAGCGCAGCTCGGTCGCGGGAGGAACGGAGTGCGGCACTCGCAAAAGCATGCCGGTGGAGGACAGGTTCACGGTCTCGCAGAACACCCGGCGGGGGAAGGGCTGGCCGAGCACCTCGATACGGCTCGGTACGTTCAGCGTGGTCCGCGGCGCGACCAGGAAGAGCGGCTGGAGCACTTCCGGGAGCGCCTGGGGGACCTCCTCGAGCGCCAGCACGCGGGTGGCGCCCCTGCCCAGGTAGACTTCGGCGTCGCGTCTGGACTTCTGCGGGGTGACCAGCACCAGCGGGGACGCCCGGCACGCCGACTCCGGTCCACGGACCGCGCGCAGGAAACGGGAGGTCGGTGCTCCCGCGACGGGGTGGGAGACGAGCAGGGCGTCGAAGCGCCGGCGGGAGGCCAGGCGCAGACCCTTCGGCCCGTCCCCGGCAGTGGTGAGGTGGTGACCCAGCGGGGAAAGGCTCTCGTCCACGCGCCCCTTCAAAGCTCGTTCGAACCCCACCACCAGCAGCTTTCGACCGGTCTCCAAAGGTTCAATGGACACGCCACACCCTCGCATCGAACAGCTTGGCGCCAAAACGACCGGCCGGAAGTGACCCAGGTCACCAAGTTCCAGAAGCCACCACCAAGTGGCTGCGAGCGTGTTCGCTCGGCCGGCGCGGTACAATCGACCGCCGCGGAGGATTTCGGATGCTGGAGCGGGTCCGCAACGAGCTGGCCGCCGCAATCTCGGCGGCCCTCAAGGAGATGGGGGCCGAGAGCCCCAAGGTGACGCTGGACGTGCCGCCGCGCCGGGAGCTCGGTGACCTCGCGTGGGCCGGTGCCCTCCCCCTAGCCAAGGGCCTGCGCCGCCCGCCGCGCGCGATCGCCGAGGAGGTGGCGCGCCGCCTGGAGGGCACCCTCGCCGCGCTCCCCGACGAGCACCCGCTCGCCCTGCTGGAGCCGGGCTGCAGGGTCGAGGGCCCGGGTTTCGTCAACTTCCGTCTGCGCCGCGGCCCCGCCCTGGCTGGCCTTCTGACCGAAGGCCTCAGAAAGACCGATGAGCTGCACCGCAGGCCTCAAGCCCCGAGCCTCGAGCCCCAAAAGGTGATCGTCGAACACACCAACATCAACCCCAACAAGGCAGCTCACATCGGCCACCTGCGCAACTCCGTGCTGGGTGACACGCTGGTGCGCTGTCTGCGTTTCCTGGGCCGGGGCGTCGAGGTGCAGAACTACGTGGACGACACGGGCGTGCAGGTCGCGGACATCGTGGTGGGGCTTCTGTACCTGCCCGAGGATGCCCTGCTGGCGGCCGCTTCCCCGGTGTGGCCGGAGGTCGGAGCCGGCAAGGGCGTCCGGACCCGCGTCCTGCAGGCGTTCGCCTCCCGCGCCGCGGACCGGACGCTCGCCTCACCGGAGCTCGCCGTGGCCGATTTCGACGACCTGTGCTGGGATCTCTACCCGCGGGTCACCCGCCGGTACGAGGAGGACCCGGAGTTCGCCGCGCACCGCTCCGAGGTCCTGCACGCCGTCGAGGGTGGCTTCCCGCCGGAGCTCACCCTCGAGGACGCCGTGGAGCTGCTCCGTGCGGGAGCCGCCGACCCCGGCACCGAGCCTCACCGCCAGGCCTCGGCCCGACTGGCTGCGGCGGTGGCGGAGGCCAACCTGTACTGCCACCTGGCCACCATGGGCCGGCTCGGGATCGCCTACGACGTGCTCCCGCACGAGTCGGACATCCTGCACCGCGGCTTCTGGCGGCGCACCTTCGAGCTGCTGCAGGCGGCGGGCGCGATCCGCCTCGAGGAGGAGGGCAAGAACGCCGGTTGCTGGGTGATGTCGCTAGCCGAGTCGGCCGAGTTCGCCGGGATGGCCGACGCCGACAAGATCCTGGTTCGCTCCAACGACACGGTGACGTACACCGGCAAGGATATCGCCTACCAGCTCTGGAAGCTCGGCTTGCTGCGGGACCCGGACGGCACACTGCACGACTTCGGCTACTGCCCCTTCGACCGCTTCGGGCAGGCCGGCCCTGCGTCCCCCGTTCGCTACGGCGCGGGGGAGCGCACCCTCTTCCGGACGACGGCCGATCCCGGCGAGCGCCCCCCCGGCGCCTCGTTCGGGGCGGGCTCCAGGGTCTACAACGTCATCGACGTGCGCCAGTCCTATCCCCAAAAGGTTGTGAAGGAGGCGATCCGGGTCCTCGGCCACCCCGAGGCGGCCGAGAGCTCGATCCACTTCGCCTACGAGATGGTGGCGCTCACGCCTGCCGCCGTGCGGCGCCTCGAGGAGACGCAGGGCCTCGACTTCCGCCTGAGTCCCGGGGACATGGGCAAGCCGTTCATCGAGATGTCGGGTCGGCGCGGCATCGGGGTGAAGGCGGACGCGCTGCTCGTCACCCTGATCCGGGAGGCGGAGAGGGCGATCGCCGAGCGTCAGGGCGACGGGGCCACGCTCGCGGTCGAGCAGCTCGCCGGGCGTGCCCGCGCCATCGCGGTGGGGGCGCTCCGCTACCAGATGGCGCGCCAGGGTCGGAACCGCGTCCTGGCCTTCGACTTCGACGAGGCGCTCGCCTTCGAGGGCGACACCGGCCCCTACCTGCAGTACTCGGCGGTGCGCGCCAACAAGATCTTCGAGAAGCTCGCCGCACAGGGGTTGGCAGGCTCCGCCGAGCAGGACGCGCTTGCCGTCGCGGGAGTTGCCGTCCCAGACGACCTCTGGGAGCTGGCGCTGGCGTGCGCCCGCACCCCGGAGATGGTCGAGAAATCCGTGGCCTCACTGGAGTTTTCGCTCCTGGCCGGCCACGCCCGCGACCTCGCGCAGTCGTTCCACAAGCTCTACCACGAGCACCCGGTGCTGCACGCCGAGGACGAGCCGACGCGGGCCCTGCGCCGCGCGACGTTCCGCGTGTTCGCCGTGGCGATCACGACGATCCTGGAGGAGCTGCTGGGGATCCCGGTCCCGCAGGAGATGTAGCGAAGCCCGGGATCGGCGCCCGGGATCCGGGCTCCGGGAACATGACGCCTCCGTCGCGCCGGTCGCGTACTATGGCCGCATGAAGCACGCGCCCCGCTTCGAGCACGACGCATACCTCAAGGAGCTCGCGACCGACCTCGTCGAGACCGGTGTGGAGGACGGCAGGCCGTTCGCCGTGCTGGCGGACACCGTCCTCTACCCCGAGGGTGGGGGGCAACCCGCCGACAGGGGTTCCATCGGCGAGATCGCGGTCGTCGACGTGCAGAGGCGCGAGGGTGCCATCCGGCACTACCTGGAGAGGCCGGCGGAGCGCGGTCCCGTGACCGTCCGCCTGGACTGGCGGCGGCGCTTCGACCACATGCAGCAGCACACCGGCCAGCACCTGCTCACCGCGCTGGCGCACGATCGCTTCGGCTGGCCGACGACCGCCTTCCACCTCGGAGAGGAGCTCTGCGACATCGAGCTCGACGTGCCGGCGCTTGCGCCGCTCCAGATCGAGATGCTCGAGGAGGTGGTCGCGGCGGAGATCCGGGCCTCCCGTCCGGTCTCGGTCAGGCACGTCGCCCCCGAAGACGTCGGTTCCCTCGACGTGCGCACCCGGGGGCTCCCGCCGGGCCACCGGGGCGAGGTACGGCTGGTCGAGATCGCGGGCATCGACCTGAACACCTGCGGCGGCACGCACGTCCGCTCGACGGCCGAGATCGAGGCGATCAAGCTCCTGGGCACCGAGCCGATGCGTGGCGGCACCAGGCTCTTCTACGTCGCCGGCGGACGGGTGCGTCGCCGTCTCGGGGCCCACGAGGCGCGCACCGCGCGCCTGCGCTCGCTGCTCGGCACGCCCGACGAGGAGATCGTTGCCGCCGTCGAGACCAGGCTGGAGCAGGGGCGCGTGACCGAGAAGCGGGTCCGTGCGCTCGAGGAGGAGCTCGCCGCCGCCCTCGCGGAGGCGATGGCGGCCCGCCCGGACCGCGTCGTTTCCGTTCACCTCGAAGGCAAGGACGCGGCCTTCCTGCAGCGCGTCGCGAAGCGACTCTCCGGATCCGACAAGGCAGTGCTGCTCACCGCGGGCGCAGGCGAGGAGGGGTTCTTCGTGCTGGTTGCCGGCACGGGGGTTGCCCTCGACGTGCAGGCCGCGGGCCGGGAGATCGCGGAGGCCATGGGAGGGCGCGGGGGCGGCTCGGGCCGCACGTTCCAGGGTAAGGTCTCCTCGCTCGCCGCCCGGGAGGCCGCGCTCGCGCGCCTCCTGGCGCGTCTCGGCGGCCAGTGATGGCGCTGCGCCCGCAGCCCAAGGGCGCCCCTTGTTGATTTCTGAGGGCTGTCCGCTTACCTTGGCCGCTCCGCAGGCAGCGCGAGCGCACCCGGCGGTACGCCGGGACGCCGGGGAGCCAGCATGGGTTTCGTCGCACAGATGATCGACCTCGTCCTCCACGTCGACAAGTACCTCGACCTGATCATCCAGCAGTACGGACTCCTCACCTACGTCCTCCTCTTCGTGGTCGTGTTCTGCGAGACCGGTCTCGTGGTGACGCCGTTCCTCCCCGGCGACTCGCTGCTCTTCGCGGTCGGTGCTTTCGCCGCCCGGGGCTCCCTGGACGTCGGGGTCGCTCTCGTCGTGCTGGCCGTGGCGGCCATCCTCGGTGACACGGTCAACTACTGGATCGGAGCGGTCGTCGGGCCGAAGGTCTTCCACAAGGAGAACGTCAGGTTCCTCAACAGAAGGCACCTCGAACGCACGCACGAGTTCTACGAGCGCTACGGCGGCAAGACCATCGTGATCGCCCGCTTCGTCCCGATCGTCCGCACCTTCGCCCCGTTCGTCGCGGGGATCGGCAAGATGACGTACGGCCGGTTCCTCTCCTACAACATCTTTGGCGGCCTGCTATGGGTTTTGCTGTTCGTGCTGGGTGGTTTCTACTTCGGCAACATCGGGATAGTGCGGCGCAACTTCTCGCTGGTGATCATCGCCATCGTGCTGATCTCGATCCTGCCCGGCGTGATCGAGGCGCTCCGCCAGCGTGCCCGTTCGCGCGCGGCCGACTGAGCCCCGCGGGACCCTAGGACCCGGAGCGGCCGTAGAGCCAGGCCAGCTCGGCGAAGCGGTTCCGAAGCGACTCCGAGAGCATCGAGTCGGTGAGACGGAACTGCCAGTTCCCCTCCGCGGTGGCGGGCGTGTTCATGCGACAGTCGCCGCCCAGCCCCGCGATGTCCTGGTGCGGGACCATCGCCAGGTCGGCCACCGAGGCAAGAGCGAGCCGGATCATGTCCCAGTGGATCTCACGGCCGTCGGTGCCGATGTAGCGCCGCACGTAGTCCTTCTCCGCCTCGCTGGCGTCCCCCAGGAACCAGCCCAGGGTCGTGTTGTTGTCGTGGGTGCCGGTGTACACGACCACGTTGCGCCGGAGGCGGTACGGCACGAACGTGCTTCGCGGCGATGGCGAGAACGCAAACTGCAGCACGACCATCCCTGGTAGTTCGAGCCCGTCGCGCAGGGCGACCACGTCCTCCGTGATGACCCCGAGGTCCTCCGCCACCAGCGGAAGATCGCCCAGCGCCGCCCTGGCCGCGTCGAAGAGCTTTCGCCCGGGCCCCGGCACCCAGCGCCCCTTGACGGCCGTCTTCTGCCCCGCCGGCACCTCCCAGTACCCGGCGAACCCCCGGAAGTGGTCGAGCCGCACCGCGTCCACGAGCCCCAGCGTCGCCCGCAGGCGTGCGATCCACCACGCGTACCCCGTTCGCTCGAGGGCTTCCCAGTCGTAGAGGGGGTTCCCCCAGAGCTGACCCGTCTTCGAGAAGTAGTCCGGCGGAACGCCGCCCACCACCACCGGACGCCCGTGGGGGTCGAGCTGGAACAGCTCCCTGTTGGCCCACACCTCGGCGCTGTCGCCCGCGACATAGATCGGAACGTCGCCCAGGATGCTGATGCCCAGCGACCGTGCGTGCTCCCGGAGCGCCCGCCACTGCGAGAAGAACAGGAACTGGCAGAACTCCTCGAAGAGCAACTCGCGCTGGTGGCGCCCGAGCCAGGAGGCCAGAGGCCCGGGGATCCGCAACGACAGCTCCTCCGGCCAGTCGTGCCAGGACGCCCCGCGATGGGCGCGCTTGAGGGCCGCGAACGCCGAGTAGTCCGTGAGCCACCAGGCGTTTTCGTCCCTGAACGCCGCAAAGGCGCCCTCGAGCTTTGCGGGCGCCTTCTTGGAGAACCGCTGGAACGCGCGCTGGAGGACCGTCAGCTTGTAGGGGACCACCCTCTCGTACTCGACCTTGAACGGCGAGAGCGCGGGCATGTCGGCGAGGTCCTCCGGCTCCAGCAGGCCGCCCTCGAGCAGCAGCTCCGGACTCACCAGCGCGGTGCTGCCTGCGAACGTCGAGGTGGCCGCGTACGGTGACCAGCCGGGTCCGGCCGGATTCAGGGGCAGCACCTGCCACCACCGCGCGCCAGCCGCGGCGAGCCAGTCGAGGTAGCGGTGCGCGGCAGGACCGAGGTCCCCGATCCCGTACGGACCGGGAAGGCACGTGGGGTGGAGCACGACGCCGCAGGAACGTGCGAGTCTCATCGCTCAAACTCCCGTGAGCGCAATAGTACCGGATCTTCCGCCCCGCACCCCGGTCTGTGCTTCACTGCGTGAGGCTTTTGTTTTGCCCGGCGGGTGCGCGGCTTCCCGGCGCTGGCTCGTCCCGCCCCGCCAGCGGCGGGGGACTCGCGGCGCGCCGAGACTCCTCCGGCTGCGACCCGGCAGTGCGTTCGGGGCCGGGGACCCCTCGGTGTCCGCATGAGACCGCGTCACCGACACCCCAGCCCCAATCCGCGCGCCGGGTCCCCGCGGCCTCCGGAGCGATGGCCGTCCCACCCGCCGGGCGGAATTTCTCCACCCACCCAAAGAACCTGCTCGCACGCCTCAAGCAGTGCCAGGCCGAACGGGGGGTGGTGGTCAAATCCGCCCCGCGGGCGAGAAGAGCCATAGCGCCGGAGCGTGCGGGGACCCGACGCGCTGGCCGTCGTGGGGATACGGCGCGGCTGCCTCACGCCGACGCCGAGGGGCCACGCGGCGGGCAGCGCTCTCGGGTCGCACGCGCAGGCGGGTCGGAGGGCTGGGCTCGAGGCCCAGCCCGAGCGACCGCTCATGGCCCGCGGGGCAAAACAAAAGCCTCCACGCAGTGGAAATTGAGAAACGGGCCGCTCACCCGCCGGGCAAAATAAGAGCCTCACGCAGTGAAAGAGAAAGAGGGCCGGGCGCTCAGCCCGAACGGAACCGCCGCCACCACAACCGCAGCCTCTCGCCGAGGCCGGGACCGGCCGTGTAGAAGAATTTGAAGTGACGGACGGCAAGCGTTGGAGCGACGGGTTTGGGCGCGTAGCGCTCCCGCAGGTGGTGCAGGTGATCCATGGTGAAGAGGTAGAGGTCCGTCTCGGTGCGCTTCGGGAACTCCTCCATGATGCCGCTGCGCCTGATGGCCTCCACCATCGGCCGGTAGACGGTGTCGCGCCACGACGTCACGGCCTCGGGCCATGTCTGCTCGCGCCCGGTCTCGATGCCCCGGTAGTAGCGGTGGACCGTGATGTGCTCGAGCAGGCGCTCGTAGCCGTCGGCCTCGGTCACCCGAAACTCGTCCGGCTCCTCCGGGACAAGGCCGGTGGTCTCGAGGAAGTCGGCGAGGCCTCGCTGCAGCATCACGTCCTCGATCGACGCGTCCGGGGAGATCGGCACCGGTGTGAGGAACTCCTTCACCAGCGCCTCGATGCTCGGCACGCCGAGGGAGCGCGCGACCGACACCCGGTGGTGCCCGTCCACAACGAAGTAGGTCTCACCGACCTTGTACAGCTCCACGGGCTGGAAGCCGGCCGGCCCCTCGGCCAGCTCCTCCACCTCTTCCCAGCGGTCGCGCAGGGCCTCGTCCCGGGGCAGGAACTCGCGGTTGAACTCCCGCTCCCTCCCCAGCGTGCCCACGATGCTCTCGAGTGGGACGTCGTGTATTCCCCTGTCTACGATGTGCTTGAGACGCAAGCCGGCACGCACGCGGTCGAACGGAAGGAGATCCACGGGGCGCCCCTTGAGCACTCCCAGGAGATCCTGCACCAGCGCCGCACGCCGGGCAGCGTCGAAGCGGGTCACGTCACCCCCTCCGCGGCCCTTGCGGGCCGTCCAATCCGCGCTACGATTGCGGCCATGGTACACGCACAGAAGCGTTCCGACACCCCCCGCCGCCTCCGCGGGGGGTTCCTTCCCGCGGCGCTGCCGGCGCTCGCCGCAGCGCTGCTCCTGGCTCTTGCCGTCAGTGGGCTCGCGCAGGACAACCAGCGACCGCCGCGGCGGGTCCTGCAGCGCGTCGCCCCCTCCTCCTGGAACAACGAGTGGTCCAGGGGCGCGGTGTTCTACGAGGTCTTCGTGCGAAGCTTTGCCGACTCCAACGGTGACGGCATCGGTGACCTCAAGGGCCTGATCGCCAAGCTCGACTATCTCAACGACGGCAACCCCGACTCCACCACCGACCTCGGCGTGGACGCGCTCTGGCTCATGCCGGTCTTTGCCTCGCCCAGCTACCACGGGTACGACACCATCGATTACGAGCACATCAACCCGGAGTACGGCACCGATGACGACTTCGCCACCCTGTGCGGCGAGGCACACCGCCGCGGCATTAGGGTGATCGTGGACTTCGTGATCAACCACAGCGGTTCCGGGCACCCGTGGTTCGTGGACTCCTCGTCCGGGCCGGATGCGGCCAAGCGCAAGTGGTACGTCTGGAGCCCGGTCGACCTGGGCTGGCGGCAGCCCTGGAACATCTACGGTGGCGCCCCGACCTGGCACCAGAACCCCAAGGACGGCCAATGGTTCTACGGCGTGTTCTGGGCCGGCATGCCCGACCTCAACATCCGCAACCCGGAGGTCCGGGCCGAGATCAAGCGCCTGGCCTCGCTGTGGCTCTCGCGCGGCGCCGACGGTTTCCGGCTCGACGCGGCCCGGCACCTGGTCGAGACCGGGAGTGGGCTCCTCCAGGTCGACCAGCCGGAGACGCACGCCTTCTGGCGCGAGTTCGCGGCGCACGTGCGGACGGTCAAGCCGGAGGCCACCCTGGTGGGCGAGAACTGGACCGACACGCCGATCATCGCGACGTACTACGGCTCGGCCACCACGGTCCCCGGCGGCGACGAGCTGCCGATGAACTTCGACTTTCCCCTTGCCGCCGCAATGATCCAGGGGGTCAACACGGGCGACGCCGGCGTGATCTCCGGCAAGCTCGCCGAGGTCCAGTCGGTGTACCCGCCGGGCGCCAACGACGTCCCGTTCCTCACCAACCACGACCAGATCCGGCTCGCGACCCAGCTCGGCCGCAGCGCCGGCAAGCTCCGCAACGCCGCCGCAATCGTGCTGACCGTGCCGGGCACGCCGTTCCTCTACTACGGCGAGGAGGTCGGCCTGGAGAACGGCAGCTCGGACACCGATGACAGGCTGAAGCGCACCCCGATGCCCTGGGACGCCTCGTCGCCCGGTGGCGGGTTCACGACCGGCGCGCCCTGGTTCCCGTTCGCCCCCGGCCGCGAAACCGTCAACGTCGCGGCGGAGAGCCCGGACCCCGGCTCGCTGTTCTCCCGCTACCGCGCGCTCATCCGGGCCCGTCACGCCTCCGTGGCGCTGCAGCGCGGCGACCTCCGCTTCGTCACCGCGGGCGGCGGCGGGCACGTCCTCGCCTTTTTCAGGACGGCGGGAGACGAGCAGGTTCTCGTCGCCCACAACGTCAGCGACGCGTTCCAGTCCGCCGGGCCCTACGCGACCACCGCCACCGCATCGGAGACCGTGTTCGCCGACACCGGGGCCAGCGTGGTTGTCGGGGCGGGCGCGTGCAGCGTGACGCTGTTGCCGCGCACGACCGGGATCTGGCGCCTCAAGTAAAGCAGGCTTGGAGGCTTGAAGGCACTTTCAAAGATGGGTAGTCCGATCACAATGTATTCCCGGTCCGCCCAGGCTCCAAGTCTGGGCGGTGGGGAGGGAGGACAAGCAGTGCTGATACCGTTTTTCGTTCAAACGTAGCGTTTTCGTTGTAATCGCGAGGCCCCCGAGCGCCACGAGGGGGCCGTGGCGATCTCGTGGTTTCACGGGACTGCTTCGGCCCCTTCGGGGCCTCGCAGTGACAGCCATTCCTCTACAACGGACGGTGAATTGGTATGAGGCGGCGAGATCCTTCGCGGAGCCTGCCCTGAGGGAACGCGAAGGGCTCAGGATGAAACCGACTCGCCAGAAAGCGAGCCGGTTTCACTTAGCCTTCACGTCCGCCGGAACGACACCGGGGAGCGCCACTGGCCGCCCTTCGATGAGGTTGTAGTCCTTCAGCACCGCCTCCTGGGTCGTCCCGGGCGGAACGATGATGTCGACCAGGTCCGGCTGCATGTCGTCTCCCTCGCGGTTAGTCCCGAAGTTGTCGAAGCCCTTGCCGGGCAGGATGGGAATGATCATGAGGCCCGGGGACTTGCCTTCGGAGCCTATGATCGCCGCGACGTCCACCCTGACCTCGATATTGGCGCCGGAAACCCCGACCACGTAGCTCCACGTGTCCTTGGCGGGGCCGCCGAGGAACACGTCCGGCACGAAGAAGCGGATCGAGCGGCCGGTCACCGACACCACGGTGGGGAAGAAAACGCTCGACGCGACGTCCCGTGCCACGCCAGCCGAGATCCCGTCCACATCGGCGGATGTCACGGACCCCTGGCGGCGCTTGAGCTCCAGCTTGCCCTCGCACACGTAGATGGCCTTCAGCATGTCCTGCGCATCGTACGGGCGCGGGGTGAGGCAAATCGCCTTCTCCCAGGCGTTCCCCGGCGCGAAGGACGCGCGCCGTCCCGGGAGCGTCTGAGTGCTTCCGGACCCCAGGATCCGGTCGGTGTCGATGTACACGTCGATGTTGAACGTGTAGAAACCCAGTTTGGCGATCTTGTCCAGGGTGGTCCCGAGCGGGTCGATGGGGCGGCGCTCCGGCGCCCGGACAGGTCGCGCGAAGGTGGCCTCGAAGACGGTGCCGCCGGCCTGAGCGAACGCCGACAGCTTCACCAGGTCGAGGTCGCCGGGCTGCATGTCGGTGCGCAGGGGGTACTGGAGGGTGCCGTCGCCGTAGTCGTCCCCCTTCGGGTCGGTGAACGTGAAGATGGGCTGACCTTCGGCTCCCATTGCAGACGGAGCGAGAGCAAGAGCCATACAAGCACCTGCGACCAGGAACGCAACTGTCAATCTGCCCAAAGGACGTCGCATGTCCCCTCCCAAACGGCCA
>Ga0315293_10001591_pt1 | contig 22032 bp, 23 predicted proteins | sample YL17G13_20_MG_FD_203071 | JGI IMG/M metagenome (GOLD analysis project Ga0315293, IMG submission 203071) | Sediment microbial communities from Yellowstone Lake, YNP, Wyoming, USA - YL17G13_20 | ecosystem: Environmental > Aquatic > Freshwater > Lake > Sediment | place: USA: Wyoming | collected... | reverse complement strand
TAGCCCAACAATCAGGCTAGCAGTAGCATAGTCTATATTACCAAAATCTGCGTAATCTGTGCAATCTGTGGTTAGATTCTTGGTGTTTTGGCGCCTTGGTGGTGAGAATTGCCGCCGTTGTTTCTCGACCAGCATTTTTTCTTCCGCTTTTTGTTTTTCGTTCTCCCTCAAGTCTCAAGCCTTCCGTTCCATGCTCCGTCCCGGTGTTGTGACTTCGTACCCCATCATGTTAGCAAACATCTTCTCCCTGTCAACAAATTCTTTGTGTCGTGGTAAGAGTATTAAATCTGCGTAATCGGCGTCCGCCTTTGGCGAGACCTCGCCCCCGGGGCGGGTAATCCGTGGTTAGATTCTTGGCGGCGAAAAATGCCACAAAGTCATAAGCAATAAGGACTTAAGTGATTTCGGCCCCCGCCCACCCCTGTCCCAACCCCCCAAAAGTGTGGTATCCTGAGAGTTCACTTATACCCAACATACCATCAAACCGCGACTTAAGCACACTCCCATTTTGTAAAATTTTATCCCCTCAACCCTCAATTCCTCACCTCCCCAAGCCTATTCCCCAAGCCTCTTCTCATAAACGCGGTAGCGCCGGTAAACGCGCCCGCCGAGATGCTCGAAGAGTTGTATGGCTTCTTTGTTGGTTTCGAGCACCCAGCCGAAGTCGGCCTTCCATATCCCCAGGTCGTGCCCCGCCTTAACGCTGTGGACCGTCAGCAGCGCGTCAACGCCTTTGTGCCGGTGCGCCTTCTTCACCCCCAGCGTTATCACCCGCGCCAATCCAGCCTTCGCGGGGTTGCGCTTCAGCGCCAGTATCCTGAAAAAGCCAAACGGCAAAAGCCTCCCCCGCATCTTCCTCAGCGCCGCGTTGTAGTCCGGCATCGAGAGCGAAAACCCCACCGCCTCCCCCTCATGCTCCACTATCTTGATGAGCGACGAAATCGCCAGCATCTTCATCTGCTTGGCCTGCTCCATGAACTCGTGCCGGTCCATCGGGACGAAGCCCCAGTTCTTCTCCCACGCGTCATTATATACGTTGAGGAGGAGTTCGGCTTCCTCGTAGAAGCGCTTCATGTCGATATTGCGGATTTTGTAGCCTTTTCTTTCGGCGAAGCGGGCGGCGGAGTGCGCCTTTTTGGGGAGTTCCCGGGCGTTGAAGGACATGGACACCACGTCCATCGCCTTGCTCATGGATTGCGATTCGAACAGGGCAGGGTATTCGGGCGGGTTGTAGGGCATGAGGAAGATGGGCGGCGCGCCGAAGCCCTCGACAAGGCAGGCCCAGTCGTAGTTGCTCGACGGGCTTGCCGGTCCCCGCATAACATCGCACCCCTTCTCCTTCAGCCACCGCTCCACCGTCTCAAACATCGCCCGCGTTATCTCTTGTGCGCCCGCCGGGTCTTCCTTCGCGCCCAGAACCTCGAAGAACCCGAAGAACCCCGTCTTCTCGCCGTGGAACTTGTTGTGCGCCTCGTCGACGACCGCCGCTATGCGCCCCACGGCGCGGCCGTCCCTGCGGGCGATGAAAGGCGCAATGGAGCCGTGGCGCCAGAAGGGATGCTTTTTGCGGAAAATGATATTTTTATGTTCGCTGATGAGGGGGCTGACCCAGTTCGGATCGCCCTTATAGACATGGAAAGGGAGGTGGAGAAATGCCCACCTTTCCAGAAACCGCGATACCGGTATGACCTCTATAGACATCGTTGAGCGCTAAAAGGCTTTTGGCTGCGGTTAAATCACTCCGAGTTCCTTGCCGACTTTCTTGAACGCCTTCAGGACAACGTCGAGTTCCTTGTCGGTGTGATTCGCCATGAAACTGGCGCGGATGAGCGCCTGTCCCGGCGGCACCGCGGGCGATATAACGGGGTTGACGAAAATCCCTTCCTCGTGGAGCCTCATGCACATCCGGAACGTCCGCATATTGTCGCCCACGTAAACCGGGATAATGGGCGTCTCGCTCTTGCCGGTGTTGAAGCCCAGGTCGTCGAAGCCCTTCTTCATCTTGTGGGTGATTTCCCACAGCCGCTTGCGCAACTGCGGCTCCGTCTTGACGATCTCCAGCGCCGCCATCACCGCCGCGACGTTGCCGGGGGGGATGCTCGCGCTGAAGATGAGCGCCCTTGAATAGTGCTTCAGATAATGTATGACCGACTCCTTGCCCGCGACGAACCCGCCCAGCGAGGCAAACGTCTTGCTGAATGTCCCCATGACGAGGTCTACGTCGGCCTCGACGCCGAAGTGCTCCGCCGTGCCCCGGCCGTGCTTGCCCATCACGCCGATGCCGTGCGCGTCGTCCACCATCACCTTCGCCCCGTATTTCTTCGCCAGGCGCAGGATGTTGGGCAGGTCCGCGAGGTCGCCCTCCATGCTGAAGACGCCGTCCACCACGATCAGTTTGCCGGATTCCTCCGGCAGTGAGGCGAGGAGCCGCTCAAGGTCGTCCATGTCGTTGTGATGGTAGCGCTTTGTGGCGCCGAAAGAAAGCCGGCAGCCTTCTATGATGCTGGCGTGGTCCCGGCGGTCGACTATGACGTAATCGTCCTTGTCCACAAGCGTGGATATTACGCCCAGGTTTGTCTGGAAACCGGTGGAAAAGACGAGGGCGGCTTCCTTGTGCATGAAATCCGCCAGCCGGCGCTCCAAGTCCACGTGTATGTCAAGCGTGCCGTTGAGAAAGCGCGACCCCGCGCAGCCGCTCCCGTATTTCTGCACGGCCTCCATGGCCGCCTTCTTCACGCGCGGATCCGTGGTCAGGCCCAGGTAAGAGTTGGATCCAACCATGATGATGCGCTTGCCGCCGATGATGACTTCCGTGTCCTGGCCGGATTCGAGCGGGCGGAAGTAGGGGTAAAGGCCCGCGCTCTTGATGTCTTTCGCCTCGGTGAAGTTGTAGCACTTATTGAACAGGTCACCGCGGTCCGGAGAAGCCGGTTTGTGATGGTTCACCATAATACTATCTGTGCGTGATTCTCTTTTCTCTGACACAAAACCCCCTGCAAATGACAAGCGCGTATATTATCCGAGCCGTCGCGTGAAGTCAAGGAAAGAAACACGCCAGTCGGACCCATCGGTGTATGTCAGAATTGCGGGTGATTAACGGGGTCAGACGCCAAGGAGAAGTTCCGCTTCGGAACTTCGGAAGGGGTCTGACCCCAAATACCCGCAATTCTGGGATACACCCCGGACCCATCGGACAGGTCCGACAAATCCGCCGGGTCAGACCGGGAATCCGCCGTCCAAATCACGCCGTGGTCAGCCTCTTCATCTTGCCGCGCCGCTTGTTCATCATCTTGCGCCCCTTGGCGGTCTTGCTCCACTTGCGGAAACCGCACATCCTCTTGTGCTTCTTTGCGCTGTTGCGAATATGGATCTTCATCAGAACCTCCGGAAAATCTTCCTCCGGCATCATGCGCCGGTAAATCGTAATATCAGGAACAGCCCCGCCAGCGCCACCACCAGCAGCAGCGTCGGCGCCATGAGAAAACGGCATGTCGCCCTCGATTCCGCCCCGAAGTATTGCTTGCTCAACACAAGGCAAAGGTGCACCGGCGATATGAGCATCGCCATGAACCCCGCCCCGTAAGCCAGCACCGCAAACGCCAACTTGTGCGGGTCATCCGCTATCAGCGGTATCACCAGCGGAAACGATATCGACACATATGCCACCGTTATCCCCGTCACCATCGCTATTATAAACGGCACGCCCACGATTATCAGAATCTTCAGCCCGTTGTCTTCAAAGAACTTCGCGGACGCGGCCCCGGCGTCGCTTGCCGAGATTATCCCGCCGAAGGCCAGAATCCCTATGACCATCAGCGTCATCGACCATGCCTTCCCTTCCCCCGTGAAAAACTTCCCCACCTCGGCCAGCGGCATCCTGTTTGCCAGCGCCACGTACACGATGCTCGCCACCAACCCGATTAGAAGCGGCAGCCGCGCCAAAAGCGTCCGCGCCTGCAGCATCGCTCCCTCGCTCTGCAACTTTATTCCGTCGCCCAGCGCCGTCGCCGGATATTGCAGCCCCGCGAAGACGACGATGACGATTATAATCGGCATCCCGATTACGAGCAACCGCCCGACCCGTTCGCCCCAACTCCGCCCGGTGCGCTCGACTGCCGGCTTCTTGAAGCGTCGCGGAAACAGCGTCAGAAACCCTATGAGCACCATCATCGCCGTCATCGGCGCCTGGTACGGAATCACCCGCACAAGGCTCAAATCCAGGTAACTCAACTGCGCCTGGTACGCGATAATCCCCGGATACAGCGGCCAGCAGAATTCCCATATATGGCGGAACCAGTGATTTATCGCCACCTTTCGCGCCGGCTCGAATCCCATCTCGCCGCTCGCCGCGTGCACCATCGGCGCGCTGAATATCGCGCCCCCCGGCATCGGCAGCAGCCCGATTATCGCCGGCAGTGTCGCCAGCCGCCGGCGCCCCGTTCCCACCACGCCCCCAACGCGGTCAACCACTCTCTGCAAATGCCCGCTCTTCTCCATCAGGTGGCTCAACAGCACGATGAACACCACCAGCAGAATAAAGCATATCCCGTTTGCGGATATCACTTCCCGCAAAATAACTTCCGCGAAGCGCACCGGCGACATCAAAAACAGCACGCCCGTCAGCGCCGAACCCGCCAGCAGGGCAAGCCCCAGGTTCAGCCTTAGTTTCAGCAGGAGAAAAACTATTACGGCGAGGACCGCGGCAAGTTTTATTATCGCAAGCATCGGGTCGACTTCCGGTTTTCCTTCAGGCGGAAAGGTCGCATATTATACGTGCCGCCCCGCGAAACGCAACATCAAGACAAAAAACCCGAACCAAAGGGGTCAGACCCCTTTGGTTCGGGTCCTTGCGGCAATGGTAAGCTTTTATGGCGCGGGCTGGAAGACGCCTGCTCTCGGGCCCGCGTTGTGGGCGACAGCGGGGCGAAGCGTCTGGATGCGGCGCAGGATTTCTATCAGTTGCGCGTTGTCGATTGCCGCCTGCTCCAGCAGTATCATGCCGATGAGCATGTGCCCGCCGTGCCTCTTGAGGCTCCTCTGCCTGCACAACGCCTTGCGGATGTCGCCGCGCTTGCAGTATCCCTTCCTCACCGCTATCTCGCCGAAAAGTTCGCGATTGCTCATCTTACGCGCCTCCACGTCTGTCCACGAAACTCATCACAATGGCCGGCGGCATAAACGCTTTTTTCGCGGTTGATAGTCGGATTTATTGCGCTTCAATTTCCCCTTGCGCCGAAAGGGTCGGACCCCGAACTCACCCCAGGCGGAACTTCGGGAGGGGTCGGACGCCCGTGTTTCGCCCAAAGCAGTAACGCTCACTTCTGCTCCATTAGTTTCTTTCGGAAATATTCTATCGTTTTCTTTAGCCCTTCCTTGCGATCCACCTTCGGCTCCCAGCCCAGTTTCGTCCGCGCCAGCGTTATGTCCGGTTGCCGCACCTTCGGATCGTCCACCGGAAGCGGCTCGAATATCAACTTGCTCATCGACCCTATCATCGCGATTACCTCCTTCGCAACCTCGCCAATCGTCACCTCGCGCGGGTTGCCGATGTTTATCGGATAATGCTCGCTCGACATCAGCAAGCGGTAAATCCCGTCAACCAGGTCGCTCGCGAAACAGAACGACCGCGTCTGCGAGCCGTCCCCGTAAACCGTCACGTCCTCGCCCCGCAAAGCCTGCGCGATGAAATTCGGCAGCGCCCGCCCGTCCTTCACTCGCATCCGCGGGCCGTAAGTATTGAATATCCGCACGATCTTCGCGTCCAGCCCGTGCGCGCGATGGTACGCCATCGTCATCGCCTCCGCGAACCGCTTCGCCTCGTCATACACGCCCCGCGGCCCCACGGGGTTCACGTTGCCCCAGTACTCCTCCTTCTGCGGGTGGACCAGCGGGTCCCCGTAAACCTCGCTCGTCGAGGCAAGCAGAAACCGCGCGTTCTTCTCCTTCGCCAGCCCCAGCGCCTTGTGCGTGCCGAGACTCCCCACCTTCAGCGTGTGGATCGGGTGCTCAAGGTAATCTATCGGGCTTGCAGGCGAGGCAAAGTGCAGGATGTTGTCAACCTTGCCCTCGATGAAAATATAGTTCGTCACGTCGAACTTCACGAAATGAAAATCCTCGTTGCCTATCAGGTGCGCGATGTTGTCGATGGACCCCGTCAGAAGGTTGTCCAGGCAGATTACCTCGTGCCCTTCCTTCAACAGCCTGTCGCACAAGTGCGAACCCAAAAACCCCGCGCCGCCCGTTACTATCGTGCGTTGCTTCGCTTTTGCCACGGCTTTTCTCCGCTCATAGTGTTAATTCGTCCGACGCCCCCGCCCTGGCCGGCCCCCGCTTCAGCACCGCCAGATACGGCAGATTGCGATACATCCCGTTGTAGTCCATCCCGTATCCCACCACGAAATCGTCCTCTATCTCAAGGCCCACGTACTCAGGCATTATGTCGATTTTTCGCGCCCGTTTCTTGCGCAAAAACACGCACGACTTCACCGACGCAGGCTCCATCGCGCGTATCTCCTCCATCACCGCCCCCAGCGTCGCCCCGGAATCCAGAATATCGTCCACCACCAGCACATGCTTGTTACGCACGTCCTCTGAAAAGGACTTAAGCACCTTCAGTTCCCCCGGGATAACGGTCTTGCCGCTGTAAGAAGAAACGCTGATGGTGTCTATGCGGATAGGCAGGCTCATCTTCCTCACCAGGTCCGCGAGGAAAATCACGCTCCCGCCCAATACAGAGATGATGACCAGGTCGCCGCCCGCGTGTTCGCGCTGGATTTGACGCGCCAACTCCCCGACGCGCTCCTCAATCCGCGCCGCGGGAATCAGCGGCTCCATTGAATCATTGGAAATCATGATCAATTAAATGTAATTAAATGTACCGGGTCTATTTTTCGCTGCCTTACTTCCCCGCCTCAGCCGGCGCCGATAACTAAAGGGGTCAGACCCCTTTAGTTATCGTTTTTCATTTGCCCGCGTCCGCCGGCGCCACTACTCGAAAACCCACGGTCAAGTCCGGCAGGGCGGGAATGCTCTGGTCGCGGCCCGCCGATCGCGTGCCTTTCACCTCCCCGTCCGTCAGCCCCGAGTCCCACGCGCCCCCGCGGAACACGCGGAATTTCCCCTCCCCGTCCGCCAGCGCCACCCCGTCCCCACGCGCGCCCTGGTAACTGTCGTGATATACGTCCTCGCACCATTCAGCCACATTCCCGTGCATGTCATGCAATCCCCACGCGTTCGCCTTCTTCTTGCCCGCCTCATTCGTCCGCCCGCCGCTGTTCACGCCATACCACGCATATTCGCCCAGCGCCGCCGCGTCGTCCCCGAAGCACCATCGCGCCGCCGAACCGGCACGGCACGCGTACTCCCACTCCGCCTCGCTCGGCAGCATCAAGCCGCCAGCCTTCTCGCGGAAATTTCGCGCCGCATCCCAACTCACCTGCTCCACAGGCAGGCCGTCGCCTCTCCACAGGCTCGGGTTCCGCTTCGCACCCATTACCGCCTTCCACTGCGCCTGCGTCACCTCGCACTTGCCCATGTAAAACGGCTCGGCAATCTTCACCCGATGGACAGGCCCCTCGTCCGAAAGCCTCCCCTGCTCCGTCTCTGGCGAACCCATGTCAAACTCCCCCGCCGGAATCAGCCGCAGCCTTATGCCGCTTTTCACGTGCTCGATTTCCCGCCACAACCCCGTCGCCTCGTCGCGCCCCTCGCTCTCTATCGCCTTGAAAGCGGGCGCTTCCGTCGGCGTCTTCGCGGTGTCCTGTTCCCGCGCGGGCGGCTGCGGCTTGCCGTTGCAGCCCAACAGCATGATGCACAAAACTGAAACCACTGCTGCTATCCTTGTCATGACCCGGATTCCTTTCTTGAACGCGCCATGTGCGCGGCGAGTTTTATCGCCTCTGTCATCGAGTACGCGTCCGCCACTCCCTTGCCTGCAATGTCATACGCCGTCCCGTGCCCCGGCGACGTCCGCACAATCGGCAGCCCCAGCGTCACGTTGACCGCGCTCTCAAACGCTACCGTCTTGAGCGGCGCGAGACCCTGGTCGTGATACATCGCCACCACCGCGTCGAATTCTCCGTGAAGCGCGCGGCGAAAAACCGTGTCCGCCGCAAGCGGCCCGGCGCAATTGATTTTTTCCCTCGCGGCGCGTTTAACGCCGGGCGCAACGACTTCGCGGTCTTCACGCGTCCACGGCGCGTCCTCCGCCGCGTGCGGATTCAGGCCGCACACGGCTATTCGCGGCGCCTTCACGCCAAAAAATTTCCGCATCGCCTCGTCAACAACACGTATTGTCTCGAAGACAGCATCCTCCGTCACGAGGCCCGGCACTTCTTTCAGCGCGCAGTGCGTCGTCACCAGCGCCACCCTCAGCCCCCCGCCCGCCATCATCATCACCGGCCTCGCCGCGCTGAACGCCGCCGCTAGATACTCCGTGTGCCCGATGAAGCCGGGGCGCGTCATCTGCACCGCCTCCTTGCTCACCGGCGCGGTGACGAGCGCGCGGATTTTCCCCGCCTTCAAATCGTCAATGGCCGCATCGACGTACTCCATCGCCGCGCGGCCGCCTTCCATGCAGGAGCCGGGGCAAAATAATTCCGGGCCGAAATTCGCCAGGTCAACGAGCGGGAACGCCGCATGCGGGCCGGACGGCAGGCACCGCTCAACCGTGGCGCGCAGAAGGTCCGCGTCGCCGTAAACAACAAGGTCCGCCGCGTGCCAGCGCTCATGCGCAAGCGCCCGCAGCGCCTTGAGCGTTACCTCCGGGCCGATGCCGCACGGGTCGCCGATTGTGATGCCGATTGTCGGTTTCATTTTTTGATTCTCGCGCAAATCATTTCAGCGGCCTTTTTGCCGGACAGCAGCATCCCGCCGAAAATCGGGCCCATCCGCGGCCCGCCGTATGCCGAGCACACGCTCATGCCGCTCAGCCACAGCCCCGGAAAAACCTCGCCGGTATGCTCCACCACGAATGCCTCGCCGGTGGGGGCATGCATGGGGGCTTCGACCGCGGGTTTTTCGGCGGCGAGATTCTTCAGCAGCCCGCGCTTCATCAGGAAATGTACCATTCCCGCGTCGTGGCCCGTCCCGTCCAGCACCGCCTTCGCGACCAGCACGATGGGATCAACGTGGTACACGCCGGAAACCCCCGTGCGGTTCACCACCACGCCCGTAACTCTGCCGTCTTGCAGGCAGAGGTCTTCGACGGTGGTGAGGTTGAGGATGGTCGCGCCCGCGTGCAGAGCCTTGAGGCACAGCGCGCTGGCGAGTTCGACGGCGTCGACGATGCGAAGTTCGCCGTGCTTCCGCTCCGCCCGCACGCCCACATCCCTAAGGATTGGCAGCGCCTCCGCCTGGAACACCACGTCGTTCATCCCCATCCCCCCGCCCCAGATGCCTCCGCCGGGCGCGAGTTTTTTTTCCACGACGACGGTCTTTGCTCCGCGCCGCGCCAGATAGAAGGCGGCCGTCAGCCCGCTCGGACCCGCGCCCACGATTACCACGTCGTTCCTGAGACATTCGCGCAGTTTCTTGTTGTATGAGTCCAGGATGGCCTCGGAAATTCCAACATCGTCAAACATCATGTGCCTCCGAAAACTGTTTGGAATGGTAATTGCGTTGAACTTTATCATTCGTGGAAATCCGCCCACGCGGGAAACGGGTATGTTAACCGCCGCGGGTGCACGTCGTCAAGCGGGTACGGGGTGAGAAGACGATGTAAGGCGCTACTGCAAAACCTGGGCGAGCGACGGGTCGGACCTGCTCTGTTGCAATCATGCCACGGGGAGGCGGCAGAGGACATGAAGACAACAAATGAGGGCGATGTTGTGAACCAGGACGATGAGCAGCAGGGCGTCGCACAGGGTCTGGTCGCTTCTGCCCTCCACGGCGCTGCCGAAGCGGCGTTTGTCTTGGCTGAAGGAGCTTTCGGCCTGCCATCGCTGCCCGTAGATTGCGTGGGGGAAGTTTAGCGCCATCTCTCTTCGGCACCTGCCTGTGGGGAGTTTGCCCGTGTGGGGGCCGCGCACCGGCGGGATGACTGAGAGGGCGCGGAGCATCCGGCGCACGAGCCAGTGGTTTTTTTCGCTGTCGTAGCCGCCGTCGGCCAGGAGACAGTCGAATTTGCGCGTCCCGTGGGCATTGATGACCGCTTCTCTGAATTCGATGTCGCGTCCGGCAGGGGTCCTTTGTCGGCGACCGCCCAGATATAGAAGTGGCTTTGCGTGAGGCAGACGGTGGTCATCTTGGGGTAATGGCTCTTTGTCAGGCCGGTCCTTTGGCTGTAGTAGTCGCTGGTGCGGCCAGTCTCGTAGCCGGTTGAATCAATGGCGGCGGTCTTGTCGGCCTCGGTGACCATGCCGAGCGCCTCGGCGCTCTCGATGGTGCCGGCAAGCATGTCCCCAAATCTCGCCATTATTTTTTTCTGGGCGCGGCAGATGGTGGAGTAGTCGGGAGTCTTTTGAAGGCCAAGATTCTCTCTGATGTCCCTGAAGTCGCGGACGATGGCCTCAATGCCGCGATAGTCAAGCTTGAAGAAGATGCGCAAAGCCACGACCGCGAAGAGCTGATGCAATGTGAAGACATGCTTGCTTTTTTCGCGGGAATACTCGGGCAGATTCCGTTTTGCCGCGTCGTAGGCGCCGAGCATGAACGCGATGGGCGATTTGGTCAAGGATCTCATGGATTGTTCCCCCCTTGACCATTACGTCGGCAAAAACCGCCCTTTAAATTTGATGATTGCAACAGAGCAGGTCGGACCCCATTGCGGAGCGCAGACGTCCCGATCCGGATCGGGACGGCCAGCTCGTAGATGGGGTCAGACGCCAAGGAGAAGTCCCGATCCTATCGGGACTTCGGGAGGGGTCTGGCCCCCGTTACTCACTTCTTGAACGCCGACGTGATGCGTTCGTAAATATTGTTGAACTCGTCGGTTGAACGGAATTTTATGGTTATTTTGCCTGACCCCTTGCTCGTCTGCGACACAGTAACCTTATGACCCACAAGGTCTTGCAGTGTGTGTTCGATGTCTTTTAGGTGCGCCGCCTTCGACCGCCCCCTTTTGCGCCCGCCCTCTCTGAGCGAGTTGTCGGGAGACTCCGAGGCGTGCGCTTCAATGTCCCTGACGGACATCCCCTCCCGCAGAATCCTGCTGCACGTCGCCAGCCTTGCCGCCGACCCGTCAATCGCCAGCAGCGCGCGCGCATGCCCCATCGTCAGCGTTCCACGGGAAACATGCGCCAGTATCTCCTCCGGCAGTTCCAAGAGCCGGATGTAGTTGCTCACCGTCGAACGGTTCATCCCCAGCCGCTTCCCGATGTCCGCATGTGTCATCGCGAACTCCGTCTCAAGCCGCTCGAACGCCCGCGCCTTCTCCACGGGGTCAAGGTCCTCGCGCTGAATGTTTTCCAGGAGCGACATTTCGAGCATGCCCCTGTCGTTCGCCTCGCGGACTATCGCGGGAATCGCATCCAGGCCGAGGCGTCTCGCCGCTTCGAACCTGCGATGCCCCGCGATTATTTCATAGCCCGCCCTCGTTCGCCGCAGGATAATCGGCTGCAACAGGCCCGACTCGGAGATCGACCCCATGAGTTCTTCAATCCCCGCGTCATTGTGCGCGGCGCGCGGCTGGTATGGATTCGGCGCGATATACTTCAGCGGGACTTGCGCGATCTTGTCGCCCGGCGCGGGCGGTGGCGCGGTCGGTGTCGCCGGCGTCACGGGAACAGGCGGCTCAAGCCGAGCGTCCCGCTCCAATATTTTGAACCCGCGGCCAAGTTTTTTATCTATCCGCACTGAGAATCTCCCGAGCAAGTTCAACGTATGCGCGCGCCCCGCGCGATGCTGGCGCGTAACGAATTATCGGCTTGCCGAAACTCGCCGCCTCGCTAATCGCGATGTCGCGCGGTATGATTGTGTCAAGCGTCTCATTCGGCAGGTGCCCGCCCACCTCCTCGATTATCTCGACCGAATGTTGTAACGTGTGGTCGAACATGGTGAAAAGTATCCCTTCGATTTTGAGTCTGGGATTATACGCCTCTCTGACCTGGGCGATGGTGGCGAGGATTTGAGTCAGGCCCTCCATTGCATAATACTCGCACTGGATTGGCACAAGGACCGAATCCGCCGCTATCAGCGCGTTCAATGGAAGTACGCCAAGCGAAGGCGGGCAGTCGATGAACACGAATTCGTACTTGTCTCTGATATTTTTGAGCGCATTTTGCAGGGCCGTCTTGCCAGTGGGTTGAGTGATGAGATGCTGCTCGATTTCTATGAGCGTTTGATGGCTTGGGACGACATCCAGTCCCGGAATTTCGGAATGCGCGACAATTGACTCTATATTTGTGGTGCCCGCAAGCGCCGCGCCGATGCTCGTCGTGCGCGTGGCCTGAAGGCCCAGCCCGCTGCCCGCGTTCGCCTGCGGATCAAGGTCCACCAGCAAACTCTTCTTCCCGGCAATGGCGCACAGAGCGGCAAGATTCAGCGCAGTCGTCGTCTTGCCCACTCCGCCCTTCTGGTTCACCACCGCGATTGCACACGCCATGTCGGACCTCCCCTCAAGGTCGAAAGAGCCGCCCCGGATGTTTCACGTGGAACATCGTAACAGCGCGGGCCGGGATTTGCAACTGGAAAATCGCTTTTTTCTTGACATGCTCGGATGTGCAGGTATTATACTCTTGTGCTCCCGTCAAGTTGGGGAGAAAACACTATATGTTGTGGCGGTATTCATATTATGCCCACAGATAGTATGCCGAGCCTTCCCAAGCAACATGTTCGGTGCGTTTTCGCCGGAAATGTGCAAGGCGTAAGTTTCCGTTATGCCGCCTTTCAGGTCGCCAAGTCTTTCGACGTGGCCGGCTATGTGCGCAACCTGCCCGACGGCAGCGTCGAACTCGTCGCCGAGGGCGGCCCGCAAACCATCAACGATTTCATCGCGGCAATTGAAAGGCGCATGGCCGCCTACATCCGCAACAAGCAGGTAACCACTTCGCCCGACCTCGCCGGATACACCGAATTCGAAATCCGTTTCTAAGAGGAATCACCCGCCGATGTCCAGATGTCCAACCGTCCAGTTGTCCAGATGACCAATTTGTTTGACTGCCGGCCCTTTCTCGGTTATCCTGCAATCTTCTGAATCCCGCGCGAACTTTTTTTGGCGGCGTCATGGGGCGGATTTTTTCCATAGCGATTACGACCGTGCGCGACTGCACGAGGGACGCGGCTTTTTTTGTGACACTTGTCGTGTTCACGGCGCTGATGTTTCTCAGCGGCTGGACCACTTTTTTCGGCCTCGGCAGGGAGGCCGCCATGGTGCGCGAGATGGGCCTGTCCACCGTCGCGATGGGCGCGCTCTTCCTGCTTCTGGTGCAGGGCACCGGCACTGTGGCATCCGAGTTCCGCTCCGGCGCTCTGCAGACGGTCATGAGCAAGCCCGCGCGCCGCAAAGACCTTGTGCTCGGCAAATTTTCTGGTATAATCGGGCTTCTCGCGTTCGCCATCGCGCTGCTCACCGTGATGTTTCTGGCGATGCTGTGGCTGAGGGAGGGGCGCTTCCCGTTTCTCCCAGCCGAGGGCGAGGCGGAGGCGTTCGGCTTCCGGGCGCTCAAGGCCGCGGCGCTGATTTTTTTTGAAATGGCGCTCGTCACCGGGTTCGTGGTATTTATTACATTGCTGACGAGCCGTCCGGCGGCGGCGGTGATTGCTTTCGCGGCCTTCACGCTGGGGCACCTGTCCGAAGGGCCCGCGGCGTGGCTGCGGGGGCGCGGCGGGCGCGCGGGCGCGGTTCTCTCATCGCTCGTCCCGCGCCTGGAATTCTTCCGCGTCACGCAGGCCGCGGTCGATGGGCGGCCGCCGATTGAGTTCAGCCGCCTTCTCCTGGGGCTTGCATACGCCGCGACCGGCGCGGCGATTTTTCTTTTGGCGGCCATGATTGTGTTCGAAAAACAGGAAATCCGATAGTCGCGGGTACTGGAGGTCAGACGCCAAGGAGCCGAAAGGTTTACCAGCCTCTGGCTGGGTCTGACCCCGAACTCACCCCAGGCGTTACTTCGGAAGGGGCCCGCCCCCCTCGAATCCTCACGCTGGCGCATGGGCTAAACAAAAGTATGAGATACGGACTAATCTCCGACATTCACGGCAACCACGAAGCGCTCGCCGCCGCGCTTGATTTTCTGGACACGCAGAAGATCGACAAATACCTCTGCCTCGGCGACGTTGTCGGCTACGGCGCGGAGCCTTCGCGCTGCCTCAAGCGGGTCATGGAACTCGGCTGCGACATGATCGCCGGGAACCACGACTTCGCCGCCGTCGGCAAAATCAGCGTCGACTACTTCAACATCTTCGCCAAGGAATCCACGCTCTGGACGCAGGAGCACATCAGCGCCGAGGAGAAGGCGCTGCTCGCCGCGCAGCCGCTCGTGCGGGACTACGCCGGCTTCACCCTCGTCCACGGCGCCCTCTACATGCCGCAGGCCTTCGATTACATCCAGACCATAATCGACGCGCTCTACTCGTTCCGCGAACTCACCGAGCAAATCCTCTTCATCGGGCATTCGCACGTGCCCATCACGTTCATCGAGACCGACAGCATCTCCTTCTCCGTCAACGACACCATCACCATCGAAAAAAACAAGCGCTACATCATCAACATCGGCTCCGTCGGCCAGCCCCGCGACGAGGACCCGCGCTCATGCTTCGCCGTCTACGATACTGACGCGAAAATCGCGCGGATTTGCAGGGCGGAGTATGACATCGAAGCGGCGGCGAAGAAGATAATCGCGGCGGGCCTGCCGGAGATAAACGCCGAGCGCCTCAAAATCGGCCGCTGACCCCCGTTACCCCTATGGTTTCGGACTGACGGGGCCTTGGTCGACCGGCTTGGTCCCCTTCTCCTTGCCGCCCTCGTCGTATGCCTTGTTGATTATGCCGGCGATGGCCGTCGAGATGTCAAGTTCCGCGTCCGCGTACATGACGTTTAGTTGGCTGAAGACCCGCGCGCGCTCCTCGACCGAGGGCTGGTCCAGCTTGACCCTTTTCTTCCACAGGACTATCTTGATGCCGTTGTCCTTGCTGTATTTGTTGATGGCGGCCTGGATGTCGTTGAGCACGTTTTCAAAGAGATCGTTGTCGAGCCTGTTGATTTCCGCCTGGGCCTGCTGGGTCCTGCTGTCCAGCGCGGCGGCGGCCTTCTGGTATTCCTTGTCGCAGTTCCACCATTCGGGGCTGCCCTCTTTGTGGTCGTCGCGCCTGCGCTTCAACGCCTCCACCTGCTCCTCGCCGCTCTTTATCTCGTCCGCAAGCGCGCTCTGCCGCGCCGTGATTGCGGCGTCTTCATGCTGATACTTCCTGTATTCCACCAGGACCTTGTCCATGTCAATCACGGCTATTATGTCCCTCTCCTTCCGCGCGCCGGGCGCGTCGGCCGCCCGGAGCATCGCCGGCAGGAACGCGAAGACCGCGGCGCACGCCAGCGCCGCGCAAGCAATAGCGATTGTAAGCGCTTTCCTCATGGCTCTTCTCCCGTGGTTCTGAATTCCTAACGGTTATACGCGAACGCGCGGCAGCAGCGACACCTCCCACACGCGAATTTCCATGTCCTCCTCGAAACGGTGCCTCAGAGGCTTGTACTCGAAAGGGAGTTTGACGTTGGAGACGGCCGGCATGTGGAACTTGTCCTGCCGCGGCAGGCGCGGGCTTATCCGGTTGACGGTCTTCAGCTCCAGTTTCTCCCCGAACCGCTTCTCCAGCCTCCAGAGCGCCACGACTTCCTTGTGCCTTGCGTACGCCTCCCGCCCCGCCCCGGCCGCCTCCCAGTACGGGCCGCGCTTGTCTTTTTTCGCGACCACAAGGCCCTCCTCGGCCATTTCCCTGAGCGCGCGGCTCACATGCGACCTGCCGAACGGGCTGACCCGCAACTGCTTCCTGAAACGCCGCAGCGCCTCGCTCACGCGGAATTTCGCCACCGGCGGCTCCACCGCCGTCCCTATCATCGCCTCAAGCAGGTGATACTTCAGCGCAAGGTGGTCCTTCCGAATCTCCGCCGGCATCCGTCTTCTCCTTCGCTCCGGTCAGGTGAATTTGCCCTGGTTGTCCTGCCACCACTTGTTCCACTTGTCAAGCGCGTCCCTGTTTCCCCCCTTGTTCATGGCGGGATCGATGTCGGGGTCGTAGCCGAAATCATCCCCGGCGGCCGCGCGCAGCCGCATGAACGCATTAAAGCGGACGAAATCGTTCTCGTCGCCCAACGCCCTCATGTACTCCTCCACCGTCTTGCGCTCCGCCGCGCCGCCTATCTCGTAGCCCTTCTCCCGGAAGCCCGCGTCAACCAACTCCGACAGCGGCTTCTCCCGGTTCGCCTCCCGCCACGCGCTCCAGTCCGCGTCGTTCTCGCCCAGGTCGCGGTTAAGCAGGCGGCGCACCGACTTCAGGCTTGCGGCGCGCACGTCGGCGGATTTGTCCTTCATGTGCGCGATAAGCGGCCCCGCCATGTCCGGCAGGCCGTAGTAAGCCATCGCCTCCACCGCCGCCTTTCTGATTTCAGGCTTCTCATGGCTCGCCAGTTGCGCGATGACCATCGGCACGTCCGCCCCGTCGGAATATTTCACTAGCGCCAGCATCGCCGCCTTGACCACGGCTGGATTCGCCTGCTGGAGCGACTTGATGAGCGCCGCCTTGGCCGCGTCGCACTTGAAGCGGCCTATCGCCTGCGCCGCGGCGACCCTCATGGAAATCTGCTTGTCCTCCAGCAATTGCGCCAGCGGCTCAATCGCCTTCTCGTTGCCGATGTTCGCCAGCGCCTGGATTGCAAGCATTTTCGACTCGTAACCGAGTTTCGGAAGCAGGCCGATTAGTATGTCAGCGGCCGCTTCCGAGCGCATCAGCCCAAGCGCGGCGATTGCCGGCCTGGCGTCCGCGCCCTTGCTCTGGGCAAGCGTCTCCAACTGCTTCATCGCCTCGTCCGTCCCCGCGTTTCCAAGCCCCGTCATCGCAAGGTCCCGCGTCCGCCTGTCGCCTTCCTTGCCAAGCAACGCAATCAGCTCGCGCACCACATCCGCGTCCCCCTTGGCCCAGGACTGTCCCATGCCCCGCGCGGCGCTCATCTTGACCTTGTTGTCCTTGTCGCTGAGCGCCTTGATGAGAAAGTCCTTCTCATCCTTGCTGTCGATGCCGGCCAGCGCCGCGACCGCCGCCGCGTACAGTATCTCGTCATTGTACTCCACGGCCAGTTTCGCCGCCGTGGACGGCGCCGCGTACTCGCCCAGCGCCTCTATCGCCGCGAGATGCACATCCTTGTTCTGGTCGTTCAAAAGGCTGACTATCGCGTCAACCGCCCCGGCGTATCGCGATTTCCTCAGCGAACCCAGCGCGGTCATGCGGATCCTCGCATCAGGGTCAGCCAGCGCCTGCATCAGGCACGCCCCCGCCTTCTCGTCACGGTAATCCCCCAGCGCGCCCAGCGCCTCCGCCTTCGCCAAAGGCGCGCTCGCCTGCGCGATCAGGACCAGCGCATCCTCGATCTCAGGCCCCCCAAGTTTCCGCAGCGCCGCCACGCAGGCATTGAGGAACCTCCACGTCGTCTCGTCGGTGCCGGTCATCCGCTTCTTCACCTGCTCCGCGATCGGCCCGATGGCCTCGCGCGCATTCTTCGCCCCAAGCTGTTCAACCACGTCCGCGCTCACCGCCGGGCCCCCCCGGTTCAGCATCTTCAGCAGCCCCGCGACGGATTTCGGATCGTCTATCGCCCCCAGCGCGCCCACCACCTTCGTCTGCATGCTGTAGTCCCCGCGAACGACCGCCGACTCGACCACCGCCTCGATTATGTCAGGCGTCTTGAACTGCAGAAGGCCGCCGACCGCTATCTCGAAAACCTGCTTGTCCTTGTCCGCAAGGGCCTTGAAGAGCGGCGCCTTCGCTTCCTCGATTTTCATTGCGCTCAGCGCCTGCACCGCGGCCAGCCTGATTTTCTGGTCCTCTTTCGACACGTACTCCCCCACCCCAGCCGCCGCCTTCGCCCCCCCTATCTTCCCCAGCGCCCCGAGGATCTTCATGATTATGCCCGCGTCTTTCTCCGACCGCGCCATCTTCAGCAGCGTCTCCACGCACCTCTCCGTCCCTATCCCCTGAAGCACGCTTATCTGCGTCTGGCGGACCATCGCGTCATCGCTCTTCCGCACCAGCAGCGCCATGTCGATCTTCTTGTCAGGGTCCATCTTCATCCCGCGCAGCGCGTCAAGCGCGCTCTTGACGACGTTGGGATCCTTGTCCGTCAGGCCCTTGGTCAGAATCTGCATCTCCTTCGCGTCCGTCGTGTCCGTTGGAATGCCGCCGAGGATCTGTTTCTTCAGGGTGGGCTCAGTCGTGCTCATCGCCTGGAGCAGCGCGGCAGCCACGCCGGGCGCGGCGCGCCGGCTGTTCAACTGCTCGACCGCCGCCTGCTGGACTTTCACCGACCGGTCTCTGACCGCCGTGATGAAAAAGTCCACCTCGCCCATCTCCTTGTACGCGGCCAGCCCCTCCACTATCGCCACCTTGTTGTTTTCCGAGCAGGAATTGAAAACCCCCTTCAGCGCCGAGACCGCCTCGGCGCTGTTGAACCCGGCGACTCCCTTGATGACTTCCGCCTGGAGTTGCTCCTCGCGGTAACGCAGCGCCTCCACAAGCGCGCTAAACGCCTCATCGCTCGTCTTCATCTCCGCCAACTGCTGCGCGGCGCTGATGCGCTCGTCCAACGTCTTGCCGGAACGCAACTGCTTCTTCAACTGCTCCACGTCCTGGCTCGCGGGCGGACTGTCCGCCGCCAGCGCGCCGGAACACGAGATAAGGATGGCTGCGAAAGCAACGATGATTGCGGCTCTTCTCATGGGCTGTCCTTGAGAAAACGGAACACTATCTTTCGGAAACGCGCCAAAGGCAATTCCAAAATAATATACGCGCGAGCCGCCGGAAACTTCACCCGGCGCGCGATGGCCGGTGGACGAACACAGCGCCTCTCGCGCCGCGCGCCTGCAAGGGGGGAAACGCCCATATTATAACACCGCCCCGCCCCCCGGTCAACCACCCCTTCATCCCCGCCTTCGGCGGACTTCATCCTTCCGCCTTCATCCTTCGTCCCCGCGTCTCGCGCGCCCCGCGCTTTTCCTTCTTCCTTCTTCGTTTTTCGTTTCTATCATCTGCGTTCATCTGCGTGTATCCGAGGCTAACAATTCCTGGCGGCCTTGGCGGCCTTGGCGGTTCAGATTTCCCAAACCGAAAATTCGAAAAATCGGTCAAATCCGCGCATTCCGCAGTTCCTGAATTCCCCTAACCCTTTGCGTCTTTGCGTCTTAGCGGTTAATTGAAAATTATTTTATTTTCCGCTTGACAAAGAACGATTTGTGCGGTACACTGATTATGGTGCGCACTATATCGCGTGGTGAATATGCTCTTTGACATCTGGCCTGGCCTTGAACTTGGGGGCGCCCCGGCGTCCCGATTTGCCAGGAAATCCGCGAAACGCGGACACCCGTACCGGTAAATACCGGTACTCCCGAAACGCAAAAGTTCTAACACCATTCAGGACATGGGGTAACGAAACTTTTGGCCCTACCGGGCAATCCGGCGCGTTCCGGTACGCTTCCGGTACGGGCCGGTACTTATCCGACACGAATCGGTCACGAACCGGTACAGAACCGCACTACCTCGCCCGCGCTTCTTACCGCAGGGGAGGGGGTCAGACGACAAGGATGCGCAAAGGGGGCTAAAGTGGACTGGGGGGATACTAATGCATGAAGTTCGAAACATGAATCATGAATGCCCAAGGTGGAACGTGCAATTGATGGCCTTGAAGTCGGGCGCCTTGAACCTTGAACATCCTCTTTGCCTCAGGACTCAGGACCCGGCTAGCCTACTCACCGACGTTTATGGCGAGGATGAAATCCCGCGCCGGTTCATCGTCCGACTTGGGGTAGAACTTCGGGAAGACCAAGACGATGAATTTGCCCGCTTCAAGCCGGCGCGTGACGCTGAAGATGGGTTCGTCAACAATCTTCTCATCGCCGTTTTCGTCTTTGACTATCTTGCGGATCACCACCGTGGCGGTGCCGGTTATGAAGGTATGTTCTTTGTCCTCATCGTCGGTCCACTTTTCAATTTTCGTGACCGTGTATTTGCAGTAGTGGTTCCTCGAATCGTCGAACCGGTATTCGATGGTCTTGTCCTTTTCCGCTTCGGCTGAGCGGGACTTCAGTGATTCGAAATAGTTGTAGCCTTTTTTCTTGTGTAGAATCTCTAGTTCTTTCTGGAGCGCCTCATCGTCTATGCCATCGTAATCTGTCTTGTCCTGGTCCTCATCCTCCGCGCGCTCGACTATCTTCGGCAGGATGCTGTGGAACGTGACCGGCGCCGACTGCGCCGCCTCCTCGTCCGCGCCCAGACAAGGTTCCAAGGCGAATGGCATGCCGATCGCTATCGCGGCAATGATGAATATGAATACATGCCGTCTCATGATGTTCCTCGCTTCTTCGTTGGCGTTATGTGGCATGGCCGCCCCGCGGCCAGCCTCCCGCTCACGGTGCTCCTCCTTGCGGCTCCGGCGGGACTTCTATCGGCCCCTCGCCGCCGGTGTCGCCCTCGACCGCCTCCCTGGGCGCTATCTCGATGGCGCTGCCGTCCTCCGAAACGGAATACATGTAGTCCTTCCCGCTCGACGCGCTCGCGTAATCAATCTCGTTGATGTCCGCTATAACGTAAATCGGCTCCTCCGACCCCGTCTCCACCGTCGTGTACGCGTACCCCTTGCCCGCCTTCACCTCATCCGCGACGGCCGGAGGCATCGTCCGCGGCCCGCCCACGAAAAATATAATGTATGCCGCAAGGACAACCACTGCCGCTGCCGCCGCCGCCGCGCCCAGCCTAAACCAGGATCGCTTGCGCACCGCGGGGACTATTTCCGCCGGCCGCACCTCCTCCCGCGCGCCCAGCAACGCTTCCCGCTCGATGCCTTCCCAAACGCCCTTCCATTCCTCCGCGCTCACCGCGGGCGGCTCAGTCGCGCCCGCGGCCAGACTCAGCGCCTCCTCGGAACCGGCGGCCTCCGAGATTTCCGCGAACACCGGCCCCCAGTCCGCCTCGCTCACCGCGGGCGCGCCCACCGCCCGCAGCAAGCAGTCCGAGACGCGCAGGTACTCGAATTCCCGCGTGCAGCGCGGGCAGTCGCGCAGGTGCGCCTCCAGCGTGCTCTGCTCCACCAGATTCAGCGCCCCGTCAAGGCGGCGCATCATCAAATCAAAATTGTCTTCGCAAATGCCCACGTGCTCGTATCTGTCGTAAAAAACCGTCGAAAATCGAAATTCCAGCAGCCCGCGAAAAGTATCACAACTCCTTATTTGGCCTCAACATACGCCTTCAGCGCGTCCCGCAATTTCTTCCGCGCATAAAACAGGCGCGACATCACCGTCCCTTCCGGGCAGCCCATGATGTCCGCGATTTCCCTGTATGAAAATTCGTTCATCGCGAAAAGCGAAAACACCGCGCGATGGTCCTCGCTCAGCCCTCTCAAAGCATGGCCCACCAGCCGCCCCATCTCCTTGAGTTCCAACTGCTTCACCGGCGTCGAGGACGTCAGCGATTTTATATCGGCAATCTTCGCCTCGTCGAACACAATCTCGTCGAACGAAACCTTCGGCCCTCGCCCCTTGCGCCGCAAAAAATCAATGCTCGCGTTCACCGCAATCTGGCAGAGCCACGTATAAAAACTCGACTCCTTCTTGAAGGTCTCGATGGCGCGCAGGGCCTTGAGGAACACGTCCTGCGTCAGGTCCAGCGCGTCGTCCCGGTTGAAGACCACGCGATAGCAGATGCGGTAAATGCGCTCGCGATATTTGACAAAGAGCCCCTCCAGCGCGGCGGTCCTGCCGGCCAGGATTTCTTCCACCAATTTCCTGTCTTCATTATCTCCCGGATGAGGCACGTTAGTGTCTGCCGTCAAAATGATTACGCTTGGGACGCAACATACATTCAGCCAAACCCTCAAAAAAGATTATCCCCGCTGGCCTGTTG
>Ga0315293_10001590_pt1 | contig 22041 bp, 21 predicted proteins | sample YL17G13_20_MG_FD_203071 | JGI IMG/M metagenome (GOLD analysis project Ga0315293, IMG submission 203071) | Sediment microbial communities from Yellowstone Lake, YNP, Wyoming, USA - YL17G13_20 | ecosystem: Environmental > Aquatic > Freshwater > Lake > Sediment | place: USA: Wyoming | collected... | reverse complement strand
AGGTGACGGCCGAGCGAGTCGCACTGAAACGTAAGCAGCACGAGATTGTCGATGGGTTCATCCTCGATAACTTCGTCAAGGAGATCGACGATGCCTGAGTGGAAGCTGGTAGGTGAGAAGTATGAGTTTCGAGGTAAGTGCTTGCTCGTTACGGTAGGCAGGCTACCGGCGAGAAACGTAGATGTCTGGTACGTCTGTTGTGAGGAAGCTCGACTTCATCAGGTAGCGCTGATGGACCAGGATGGAGAGCAGGCCTGCAATGAGGCGATCGAGATGGTCGCAGATCGAATCGGGTGGTTGGCACGGGGTTGGATCAAGGATTTGAAAGGCGTCACCTCTCTGGCGCTCGAAGACCTCGATCCCGCAAGGAGATCACAGTGAAAGCATTTTTGTTCGTGATGCTCGTCGGTGTGGTCGCGTTCTTGATGTATGGCGCATACCTAGATGGCCATTCTCGAGGCCACCGCGATGGACTAGCCTGGGCAAGAGATCGAGACAAAGAAGAGCTCGAGCTGCACTGCTACTGCGGGCAGACTCGTTCATGTTCGTTCGGCGGTGGTGTTGTCGGCATTCAGAACTGCGACAACATCAGGAATCAATGGCTTCGATGTGAGCCGAACCCACAGTACTGTGACAACGCCTGTCTACGTATGATAGAGGACTACAACGACGCATTGGGTAAGCAAGCAGATCTGTTAAACTCCAAACCATGAACGTAGAAGTAATCCTCGCAACACTCCTGTACCTGACGCCCTGGCATCTCGACCATGACACCGTTGAGGAACGGACCGCTCTGCTGCGTCCGTTGGCTCAGGCCCTCGCGGCCACTACCAAAGATCCGGAAGAGATGGCGGCCCTGATCGCGCAGCCGTACATGGAGACCAAGTTCGCCCGGCTAGTCATGACCGGCCATTGCGACCAGATGCCTGCGGGTGTTCGATGCGATAACGGCCGAGCTCGTGGGCCATTCCAGGTCCATGGGTTCTGCAAGGCTGCTTGGTCCGTACCCGACGGCACTGTCGAGAGCTACCAGGCGGCCGCTGCCTGTGTGCGCAGTACCCTACGGCTCGGTAGAATGCGGTGCCACACCTGGGACGGCGCATTCGCCGGACTGAAGGGGACGGGGGACTGCCGCTGGGATCGAGCCGCCGCGTACACGAAACAACAGAATCAAATCCTTACATGGTGGAAGACCGGCGTGGTCTGGCCATCGAAGAAAGTAAGCAAATGAGCGTACGAGATATCGTTGAGCAAGAGAAGAAGGGCACGAGCATCCCGATGCCCGTGTCAGCAGTACCGGCACCCAAGGAGTCGCGTGGGCGTGGCAAGGCCGTGGCCGGACGATATGTACCGTCCAAGCAGTTGAAGACGCAGCATCGTCAATCAAGGTCGACGTCTTCACTGAAGGAGTTCGCCCGACAGCAGGCCAAGATAGACCTGGCTTCAGCAGACTGGTTGCGCAACAAACAGAGGTGATGATCTATCGGTTGTTGCCGTTGGTCGTAGTCCCGGTGGTGATCTGGTTCGTTTGGGTGTGCGTGTTACATGTGCCCCGCGATCAGCACGTCTACTTTGACTGCCCGGCCAATCAGACCGCGATCATCGATGGACGAAAGCATCTCTGCACCTACGTCACCGAGGATGAGCTCCGATGCTACCCGATGATGTGCCGTCAGTAGAGCCGGTCTTTTCGGTCCAGGGTCTCGATAGCGAGGCCCTGCGGCTCGAGCGCAAGATCTTTTTGAATTCGGAGATCGGTCAGTATCTTCAGCGACAGTTATGGGACTACGCGTTCGGTAAAAGGACTATTGATTCCTGGACCCCATTATTTGGTAAGCGGTTCGACAAGATCGTGATAGGCCGCGAGGAAATCTCTGGTAGCTGGGTCATCAGGGGTCGCATCGGCGAGAAGGTTTATAGCGTCGCCATCACCGAGCTTGAAATCGCAAGTAAGAAAGTGGTATAACATCTACGACGGGGTCGAAATGGTTTCGACTCGGGAAGGAAGGATAGTCTGCGTGCAAGAGCGCCCATCTCTCTAATGGGTCGTTTCATCTGCGAACGACAACGCAACCGTTTACGCCCTCGTGGCGTAGGCCGTCGATCTAGGAAGATAGTCCTGGTACCAAGGTCGGCGTAACTACAAGGGCTGGCTCATCAAGGGATCTCGAGTAGGTGAGCGAGGAGCACACGAGAAGTAGGTTGTGGCCGAATCCACAAACTCAGTCGCCGGGGATACGGCGACTACGCACGTGAACGAAGACTGTCTGTAGGTCTCGAGGACCGGGGTTCGATACCCCGCGACTCCACTGGGAGGCAGCGCCAAAGCCGAGATTCCCCCTCTCCCTGCTGGGCGCTGCCTCCCGATTCTTTCAGCTGAAGAAGAAAGTCTCGTCCTCGCCATAATCCGGCGAGGTGAGTGGTGGAGGGTGATGGTTCGCCATCGCCCCTGGAAAGGCGTCGGGACTCCACTCCCGGCGCCTTTCGCTTAGCTATCAGATAGACTGCAGGCATGGCTGGTCGCGACGACGTCGTTCAGATACGAAGGCACGAGCTCCAGCAGATCCTCGAGGAGATCCGACATGTCGTGAAACTCCTGGATGAACTCGCCAAGGAACGGCCCATGGTCTTCATGATCAAAGCCCGGCTCGAGACCTTGCTTGATACCAGCTTCGACGAGAAGACACCGGTACGACCACCCAGCCAGGCGGCCATGGAGGCGTTCACGGCAACGTCGAACTACAACCCTGACGACACAAAGAAGAAGAAGAAGTAATGGCCGATGCACCCAACACCAAGACTCAGAACGAAGAGCAGGCGAGCCAGGACGAGACCATCCGGCAGCGTCTCGAGATATCGAACGGGTACGCCTCGCTCCTGGGATCGCAGTCCGTCCAGTCGTTCACAGCCTTTACCTTCGAAGAGGCGCTCGGCCTGCAGATCGAAAGCATCAGCGGCAAGGGCACCGAGACGCACCCCAATCAACTGGGGCGGGTAGCTCGTATCAAGATGCAGCTGCTGCAGTCGGTCGAACAGGTCCTCAAGGTCGACCCCAGCAAGTTCAACAAGAAGACAGACCAGACCGTCAATACTCCACCAGATGGGTGATAAGAGTACTGATGACACCGTTGACTTCTGAAGAGATCGACATTCTTGTAGCTGCGCGTAACCTACTCACCGATATCAACTGTTGGTGTGTTGGTGGGCCCTCTTGTGATGAGTTCGGTAACAGGGTCAAGCCAACAGACCCTCGAGCTCGCTGGTGGTGTGTGATGGGGGCGATCGCCAGGTTCTCACCAGGCGGCCTCATCCCCTATTCGATCCTCCGACACGTCGATAAGTGGTTCGTTGTGTTCGAGCCCGTCCTCAGCCGAGACTGGGGGTTCGAAACCGTCCATGATCAGGCCTTCGACCACGACCGCCTCCTCAAGTGGTTCGAGTTCATCCTGAACTCCTCCGGGATGCCGTTTCCACCCCTCGTTCTGGAAAATGACCTCACAGGAGACACGCTGGGAAGCTTTTGACGGGTATCAGGGCATCTGGGTCGTCCAGGTCGACGAGGCTCTCAGCGGGGCCATTAGGGGCCTTGGTTCACGTTCCAGCCCCGCAGGGCTGGAAACGGGAGCCATGAGCCCCTTTTTGCCTATCGTTTTCGTTTAGCTGTAGGATGGGGCCATGACTGAGCGGCTTCCTGCGGTCCGAACCCCCTGCACGCCCGAAACCATGTTCGACGCGATGGGCCGATCTTGGGTCACCAGCTTCAAGATGCAGCCTGCGAAGCCATCCCTGATCATTACGCTGTGTCAGTGGGTGTTGGAGACCGGTTGGGGCAAGAGCTGTTGGGATTGGAACATCGGCAATTTCAAGAGCCGAGATGGTGATGGGCGTGACTGGTGCATGTACGAGTGCGATGAGCGGCTCGACGACAAGCAATACAAAGCTGTCATGGCCAAGGTTGGTGTCCGTACAGATGGTTCAGGGTTACCAGACGCAAAGGTTACGTCGTACAACAAGGACAAGACCACCACGGTCTACTTCTGGCCGGACAACCCGATGTGTCGGTTCCGTGCGTTCAAGACCATGGACTCGGGGGTCCTCGATTACCTGACCTCGTTGAACAAGCGGTTCTACAAGGCTTGGCCTAACGTGATCGCCGGCGACCCCGACCAGTTCATTCACAAGCTCAAGGAGCAGCGCTACTTCACCGCCGATGAGGAGACGTACCGGAAGACCTTCCACTCGCTCTTCAACCAGCTGAGCGGCAAGAACTTCGAGATGAAGGACTGGGCCGAGATCCAGGCCGATGAGGTCGAGCCCCACGACGATGATCACGACGGCCTCACCGACGAGTATCGTGACCGCGTCCAAGGACTTGTCGCCCTGACCCTATCGGAGTCGTTGCATCCGGACTGGGGTAACCCTAGTCTGAACGCATGAGTAAATCGCCCGAGATACCCCCGACCTTGAGTCAGCAGGTAGAAGCCACGATTGCCCGGACCCGTCGGCTAGCTGGTAGTGAGAACTTGATGGCAGCGGTTGGGCCCTCGACCGTTCACTCTGAGATGTTTCAGATAATCCTGCGAGACAACGCCCTGCTCATCGAGGAGTTGGCCAAGGCCCAGCAGACAATCTCGGACCTACGGGTCCAGCGTCGGATCGAGAATGTCCGGGAGCTCGAGCTGCAGTTTCCGCGTAAAGGGCGCCATCGCCAACGAGCTGGTTGACAAACCTACCGCTCAGGCCTCATCTTCCTGCTCGGTAGTTCCGGAACTGGCAGAAGTCTCGGGAGGCCCGTCGGGTTGAACCTCGGCGGGCCTCAGTTCTTAGCCCACTGGTGTTAGGATAGGACGTGGCCATAGATTTCCAGATCGTACTACCGCAGGAGTCCATCATCCTGACGCGTATCGAGTACGTACCGGGCACCGGCGTCAACGGCGTGCCCCTAACCTTGGCCATTCAAGGTGATGATTTTACCGCGGTGGATGAGGTGCAGATCAACCTCGTCACATCGCCTGATGTCATCGTCATCGACAAGCATCGACTTCTCGCTCAGGTCCCTGACCTCTTGGCGAGCTCGACACTCACGAGCGTAACAGTCTTGTCGAAGCACTTGACTGTCACGCCCCACAGCTTTCTTAGGTTTCGAATCCCCCGGACATCAGGACGCGTGCAGGGAATCCTGCGGTTGATGCAGCTGTACCTGAAGATCTTGTTCACAACACCTGGCACCGATATCTTCAACCCAGGCCTCGGTGGTGGTGTCCTCGAGAACCTGGGCAGCACGTTCGGGGCCGACAAGACCGGTGAGGTCGTCGGTAACCTGGCCATCGCAGTCAACCAGACAACGCGTCAGATCGTAGCGCTGCAGAGTCGAGACCAACGGGTACCCAGGGATGAGCGACTTCTCAACGCGCGGTTGCTCAGCGCCAGCATGAACATCGCCGAAGCAGCGCTGATCGGTACCATTGAGATATCCTCACAGGCTGGTAGAACCGCTACCGCGAACTTGGAGCTCTAATGGCTGTTCGAGATCTTGAGATATTCGTCCGTCAGCGTGCTGGTGTTTTTGATCCAGGGTTGGATGTTACGCCCGGTAGTCCCTTCGACACCCAGGTGATCCAGCCACTGGTCCGGCGGCTCGGCACCGACCCGTTCACGATCGATCTGTCGACCTTCCTGTACGAACGGATCAACCAGGCGTTCCCAGACTTGGCCACGTCCGAGGGCGACGCCATCACGGACCTACTGCTCAAGCCGCTGACACTGCTGTGGGACCCGCTGGTCCGCGAGATCATGCGGATCCGGCAGGGTCAAAGCTTCCGAGATGCCAGTCAGCTGACCATCGAGGAGGCTGAGGCCCTCGGTGCCAACATCTTCTCGGAACGTCGTCCAGGCCAGACCGCTCGAGGACCTACCCGTATCTTCTTCGCACAGCCACAGAACATCTCGGTCACGCCCATCAACTTCTTGACCAGTAAGACTGGCCTGCATTTCTTCCCGACAGAAGTTCAGTCCATCCGTACTAACGAGATGTTGATGAACGTCGCGAGCGACAACACCTACTACTTTGACATCAACGTCATCGCGGAGAATCCTGGTGTCGAGTACAACATCGAGCCCAATTCGATAGCGTCGATTGCAGCGTTGTCCTCAGCGGTCAGGATCACGAACCTACGACGCTTCAGCGGTGGTGAGGATGAGGATTCGGCTGATGAGTACTTGGCCAGGGCCGAGGGCGAGCTCACCGAGCGGTCGATGGTCACGCTCCGTGGTATCGCCACCAAGGTCACGAAGGCGTTCCCAGAGGTCCGTCGGCTCAATAGCGTCGGCTTCAATGACCCGGAGATGCAGCGTGACATCCTGAAGGGTGGGGGCTTCGGTCCCATCCTGGGCTCCGGGGCTACCGCCGCCACCAACGACGATGGTGAGGGTCAGGGGCTGAGTCGTCGACTTAGCTTGCCACTGGTCGACGCCGACTTCGTTGCCTTGACCACGGCGGGCGAGGCCTCCAGCTACATCGCCACGTTGTTCACGACGTTCCCGGACGGCTCGGTCGCCAAGGACCTGCATGTCCGTCAGGCGTTCAACCAGCCGCCTAACAGCTTCCTGGACTTCGAAGAGCAGGAGCTCTCGTACGGTGCGGCTGGGATCCGCTGGGTGATTCGACGCAGCGAGCTGACGCTGAGCGATATCCCCGGTGGCATCCTTTTCCCACAGGGGCCTTTCGGTACCACGACGGTGCCGGAGGGTCAGGTTCACATTGGTGGTACCTTCGACATCCACGTCGCCGGCGCATCCTTTGATGAGGCGTCCTTGGTGTTGAACGCGGTCGCCGATAACGAACCCGAACAGGTCGGTACCGAGTGTCAGACTGACGTCGGTCTTTTCTTCAAACTGGGCAACAGCTTCAAGGTCGATATCGATTACCTGCGTGTAGATCCGATATACCGCCTGTTCCGAGATGCGGCACGTTTCGGGTTGGTGCTGCAGATACTGGAAGGCCCCAACACCGGCAGCTACCGAGTGATCAATGCGATCCAAACATCAGGGTTGCCGACCCAGCTGTATACGGACCCGGCACCGACAGTACCGGACGCGATTGATCGTCGATGGAAGCTGCTCGATACCATCAACGTGGAGCTGACAGATCCGCGCGAGACCCTCATCGCCGAGTCAGACCTCAGTACTGTGCAGGGCAGTGACATCGTCTACACAAGCGGTGGCACCGACTTCATCGCGCTGGGTGTGTTACCTGGCTATGTTGTCAGGATCAAGGAGGGGGCATCAGCCGGCGACTACACGGTCGAGGGTGTGCCCACATTCACGCAGATCAAGTTGACCCAGGCGATGCCCGCCACCGATTCGAACCTGCGCTACGAGGTGTATCGGCCCAACCTGGCCGGCTCCATGGACATGCCGTTGGTCAGGGTCAGCAAGGTCGAGCTCTTGGACTCATCATCGCAGCCGATCGGAAGCATCGTCCCGTATGCTCGACCCATCGATATTCAGAGTCGTGCTTTTCAGAACCCAGCTCGAGGCGTCAAGCTAGATGTTCGAGATGCAGTGCTTGGTATCGTGAGTCAGCCGGTTGGTATCGCAGCGGTCGGTGACATCACGGTGGTGGCAGCAACCAACATCGTCGAGGGGGACAACTTCACACTGAGTGACGGCACCAACGCGCCAGTCACCTTCGAGTATGATAACGATGGGATAGTCACGCCGGGCAGCATCCCCATCAGCTACTTGGGACTCAGCACACCCTCCGAGGTCCGCGACGTAACTATCGCGGCGATAAACGGTGTGCTGGGACCACTCAGAATCTCAGCCAAGGTATCGAGCGGCGCTGTCATCGCCTTGACCAATGAGATACCTGGTATCGGGGGCAACGTAGCGATCGTCGAGAACGTATTCGATCCCGGCTTTGTCATCTCGGGCATGTCCAATGGTTTAGCGGGCGTTTATGATGTCGTTGGCAAGTCCTTGACCATCACGTTTCTCGGACTCGAGGGTTCCGCCTCCGTGGCCGTGACGGTGGCTTCGTTCGTATCCAACACCTTGGCTGCTGTCATCGCTGAAATATCGGCAGCGATTCAGGCCTCGTCGTTGGCGGTACCGTTCGGCGCCATCCCCATCAGTGATGATCGATTTGGTATTCGACCACTTCACGCCGGCGCCGTTGTGTCGGGTGGGACTGCCAGGCCTTTCCTGTTCAGCCCAGACGAAGAGCACACCAGCTGGGACATCAGGTCTGTAGAGATCGATGACCAGGGTGGTTGGGCCCGTTATGAACCGACGCTCGATCTCGATAGCGGTCTCGATGTCATCCAGGTGATGGATGGGCAGCAGGTTGGGATCTACCACGGGCCCTACACACTACCGACGACATCGGGACTCAGGATCATCAACGCGGCGATCACGATCCCGTACAACGCACCCAAGTTTGCACCTGAGATCAATGTGCGGGTTCAGGTAGGAGCCAGGTCTCTGGGGTCAGTCCGCTGCTTCTTCCTGGACCCCACCAGCATTGAGTTCGACCAGAGCTCTATCTTCGAGCTCGACACCGTCGCTGGTCATCTGCGTTTCTTGCCAGACCCATCGTTGATCTCGCTTCGAATCCCACCTCCACCCGAGACTGCCAGGCCCGCGGATGGCGCATCCACTCAACTGCTGAGCATATTCACGTCATCGTCGCAGGACTTCTTGAGGTCTGGTATCCGTGTCGGGGATCATCTCCGTATCCAGTACATCGCATTCAGTGGGAACGTGGGGTTCGTCAACGAGCTCGTGGCAGTGGCGGTGGCGGGCAAGACCTTCACGTTCTCGATTGATGGTCAGGCTGACCGTACCCTCACGTTTATCCGTGATGTTCCGATGCTCCTCACCACTCAGGTGACGGTCGGCGGTGTCATCGATCAGATCAATGCGGTGGCCGGCAAGACAGTGGCGGCGCTCAACGTAGGTGGCAACATCGAGTTCGATACCGATGTCTCATTCGTGGTCCGAAAGACTGGCTCGGCCAATACCTTGTTGTTCGCATTCCGTGGAGACCACGGACTGACCGCAATCACTCGGTGGAACTTCGCTCTGACTGATCAGGCCAACGATTCACCACATCACGGCATCTACACGGTCGCGGCTGTCGCAGCCACGACCTTGACGGTGACGCCGGCGTTCCCAGACTCCGGGTACTTCCCTGCCAGCATGTTTGAGCAGACCTTCGTAGTGGAGCGGCTTGGCATCCAGCGGATCTGCACGACCGACATGGCGTTGAACACGGTAGAGCCAGACCTCTACTTCTTTGATGTCGAGCTCGTCAGCGAGGGTACGGGTGACCACTACAACCTAGACGCTGCGTTGCAGCTCCGGGCCAGTCAGTATCGATCTGACGGTTACTACCTGACCGTCGATAACTCGGTCCTGACGTTCAGTCCGGCGGAGCAGCCTCGCATCATCTTCAGTCCTACCATCTTGGAGAATGGCGTCTCCGACAGTCCTGTTAATTCGACGGAGCTGTCGGGTCGGAGCATCCAGATCACGTACGATCGATCTCAGTTGACCGAGGACGTCAACAACTTCGCCACAGCTGAGACCGAACGAGTTATCTGCTCGAGTCCGTTGAGCCGCCACCTGATTCCTCACTTCGTCAGGTTCGCGCTGCGGTATACGTCGGGATCAACCGCCGACTTGGTCAAGCAAGACCTCGAGACCTACATCAACAACAACCCACCCAACGCTGCGATCGAATCCAGCGACATCCAGAAGATCACGTCGGACCGAGGTGCTGTCAGCATCGAGAACCCGATCGACATGGTCGCGGTGGTTCATCCGGTTGATCGCGATATCTACGTCCACAGGTCTCAGAACGCCCTGACTACTGGTAGGCTCGCTGCCTTCATCCCGGATGTCCTGGACATCGTCAGGAATACAGCATGACCTCAACGCCTTGGCAGAATCAGCGGGCTGGTCGAGGGTGCAGCCGCAGCCTTGGCGGGGTTGCCATTCTCGACAATGAGACCGGTCTCTGGTTCGAGCAGCATGTCACAACCCCCACAGCGGAGCAGAGCTCGAGCCACCAGGTTGTCGCCACCGAAGGCATGGCGGCCGCTGAACTCCTTTTGGAGCGGCTGGTGACACCGAGGACATTGGAACTGCCGGTAGAACGCGTCCTTAGCCTTGGCTTCTCCCGAGAGAGCATCCTCATGCCCCTCAATCAACTTCCAAGCGAGCTCGGGGTCGAGTTCCTGAAATATCGGCATCGTCGAAGGGTATCGTATTGTTGAACCAGATGCTCAACAAGTTCACGCAGACGGTTAATCTTCGAGTGGAGATCGGCTGATGGGCGGTTTTGGCGGTGGCGGCTGGGGGTCGGTGCCTTGGGGCGGTAGTGCGCTCGAATTCGAGAATCCACCCGCCGACTTCGACATCTTCTGCTTCTACAACTCGCCCATGTCGATGGGTCAGATATTTACTGATCCCGACTACAGCACCATCGACATGGGCGCTAACGGGTTGCGCATAGATGGCAACAGCGACCTGGTTGTGGACAGCGGGCTACTGTCCACGCCCACGATCTCGGCGTTTGAGATAACGACGGTAGTGCCGTCAGATCGAACCCTTGAGTTCATGTTTACGATCGACGACCTGCCTTCTGACTTTTCAGATCTACAGGCTCGTCACATCTTCATCGGAACCACCACGACTGCCAGCAGTTGTGCTGGTCTCTTCTTCTCGGCGGCAGGTATCGGTTACGTCGGCAGTGTCCACTACACGACACCATTGATTCTCGACAGCACCTTCCAGCTGATTCCCGGCAGCAACGCCTATGTCCAGGTGGGGGTCAGTACGGTAGTTAGGATCGCGATCAACGATACGACTGGATCTGTCTACCTGTACGTGACGCCGATGGCGACACTATCGTTGACCGGTCATATCCTCCGGGCAATCTTGCCCGTCATAGATGCCAGCACATTGGCATTCCCACCCACCAACCGCGTGATGGTCAGTGGTTGTGGGACAGTGCTGGCCCCTACGGTTTTTCGATTAGACGAGCTCTGCCTATCCAGTCAGGTGCTGGTCGCCAACTTGGCTCCAATCGCGGACGCCGGTATCGATCGGTCACTCGAGCTCTGCTCTATCCTCAGACTTGATGGTTCCGCCAGCTTTGACCCCGAGGGTGCCAACCTCCTGTACCGTTGGAGATTGACCGAGGCTCCGGCAACCAGCATCTACTCGATCGCTGGTCACGATGGTCGCAGCTACCCGGTCGATTTGAGTGGGTTCACCGACAAGTTTTACTCCCCAGAACTTGGTGCCCTGCTTGATCCTGTGGTTGTCGGAGACGTACTGGTGATCGGTACTGACGTCAGATCTATCACGGCGGTTGGTGTCGAGGTCGGTGGCCCACAAAGCGGTCAATACTTTCTGCAGTTCGCAAGCTCAAACGTTCCCGACAACCTTGCATCCGTACAGTTTAAGGTACTGCGACAGCGAGGCATCTATCTGCCCGACGAGGTCGTCGCGACGTTCCTACCTGATGTTGCCGGTTTCTACCGATTCGACCTGATCGTGTCGGACGGGCTACTTCCATCAGCACCCTCGGTGGTGGTGATAAACGTACTGGAAGCGATTCTGCCCCGAGGTGTTGTTCCGGATGTCAGCTTCATCTTTGGGTTGATGAGTGATTTCTGGGGATTGGTCGAAGACACAGATCGAATCGAAACACTGTGGAGCGGCATCTCACAGGTAGTATCGGGCGAGCTCTTGAGTCTCTGGCAGCATGACTACGCCAAGAGCCTGCGAGATGTTCAGCGACAGTTCACGAGGAAGTGGCTGCACTATGACCTGCTGCTGCCTGAGCCTATCCCCGAGCTCACGAAGGTCCGGTTCATACCACTTAGTGTTGAGTCTAACCTCTTCACAACATTCTCCAGTTTCGCATCGTATCCGGCGACGACCAGTACCCTTACGATTAGGGCGGTGATCCGGACAGAACCATTCACCATTAAGGTCGGAGTTGGAACCGTAACGTCTAACCTCGATACTCTTTGCGCACGTATCAGCGGCGCGTTAAAGCAGGTCGATCAGAGATTCACCGTAGATGCTGTAGGTGTGTCACTCACGGGTAGTGGCTGTGTCAGGATAACTGCACCGTTCGCCTTCGAGATAGTTGGTTCAACGTTCCCGCAGATAGGAGGTACAGATCTCTTTGTCCTCGACTCCGCAGCTCAACAGCCGCACGGAACCAGCGGTGCTGACCCTACTGAAGATCAGGTACTGGGTGCGGGTGTAGGCCTTGGTACTAACCTGTATCGTATAGAGCGTGCAGTACCGCTCTTGGGCATTGGTGAGAATGACGTACTTTGTCTTGACGGAGTTGCTTACCGCATCGCTACCGCGTCGACTAACATCAGCGATACGACTGATCTCATACTGAAGGACCCACTACCATCATCGCCGTCGAGGACCTGGAAGATCACCAGCTACGTCACCAGTGAGCTACTGGACTTCTGGAACGGTTTGGTTGCGCCGGGCGACGTAGTCTCGATGGAGCTGGCTGAGTCCAACGTGGCGGCACCATCGACCGCCCTGTACTACGACCTATACAAGACGACAGTCACGGGTATGTGCGAGGCAGCGCCCAGTATGCTGCCGATTGACCTGTCGAGTTTACCGATCGATGCGGCCGCGCTGGACCACGCCGTAAGGCTAGCCAAGGTGCTGCGTCGGACGTACGTGCCGATCAGTCCACTGGTCTTGGATGTCCCGACACTGTCGGCCAAGATTGTGGTCGCGACTCAGGTCGACGAGGAAGCGGTGTTGCGACGCAACATCGACTACTTCATTGAGCCGGTTCGATCGGGTACAGGTATTCGGTTCGTCTCCGGTCTAGGCGGTGGCCCGGACGTTTGGGAAGCACTGGACCCGCCGGACCGTTGTTGGGCCGAGTTCACATACCTGGATAACAGGCCTGTGATTGAGCAGAACTTCGGCATCCCGGTCGAGTTCACACTGGATAAGTTGGCCGATTTGGATGTCGAGCTCGACTACCTATCGGCGGTACGGGGGCTTTGGTACGCCTACTTCAACGGCCCGACCCTCTACAACCTCAGGGTCGGTACCCAGATACTACTGGGCCTGCCGTTCGCAGAAGAGGCCGGCACCATCGTTGAGATCCGGACCGACTTCTCCCCGACGCTCGGTCGTATCCTGATCCAAGACACCAAGAATACGGTGCTGGTGCGGTCCTACACGTACCCTCGTATCCTCGGGCTCGAGACCAACCCGACCACCAAGGTCGATTACGTGGTTGGCGACACAGTGGTTCAGTTTGCTCCGCTGGTGGAGGGCGCGGTCGTCACCGACTACATCAAAGACCCGCAGTGGTTCCAGGGGTTACTCAACCAGGGGTATCTCCGCGAGGTCGACAAGTACTTCCGATTTCTCGTCAGTGTTGATTCCGCGGCGTTCAATCTGTCGGCGTTCCTGGCGGTCCGTGACTTCATCTTGAAGATGAAGCCGGTCTACACGTACCCGTTGGTCGTGGTGATATCGGGGGCTGATCGTGATGACGAGATCACGGTTGATGATACCGTGACCGCAAAGGTCAAGCTCAACCTGTTCGACTCAGTCTGCGCCGGTATGTTCGGGAGCTCCACCATCTTCGACCACTACCGGGGTGACGGCACCATCTACAACCAGTTCGACGCTGACGCCAACCCGCTTAACGCGGCGCCTACCTTTGATACGTCTGACACGCCAGTACTCTGGGCGTTCGACAAGGAGTGGTTGTGTCCCGAGGACGTGATGGTCGCGGAAGTGTCGAGCCGGTTTGCAGCGGCCGGACCCATCACGGTGGGACAGTGCTTCTTGGTGGGTGAGCCCTATACATCGATCTACAAGTTTGTGACGACCGGTCCTTTTGTACTCAACACCACCATAAATATCCCCGTGGACCCCCCTCATGCTGGTGGCGGTATCGTCAATACTGCTGGGGTATTAAGCAAGTTCAAGGTTCGAACAAAGGGTGGTCCAGACGCAGTCACGTATGATGTGCATGGAACCGGTAGTCTGACGGTAGTGTCGGGCGCTACCTTGGTTGAAGGCGAGGTCTTCACCATAAGCTTAAGCGCCCTAGACGTCCGGGTTCACTATGAGTTTGACAGTGATGGTGTTGTTACTGCTGGCCGCGTGCCGATACCGTACACAACCGCCGATTCAGTCGCGACCGTACGGGACAGTGTAATCAACGCAATCAATAGCAAAAAGCGTCTGGTAGACCCCAGCGTATACAACGTCTACAAGCCGAACGTAATCGCGTCGATCGGCGGTCCCGCCGTAGTACTACTGACCGCCGATATTCTAGGAACGGTCTCCGTCTGGAATAACCCTACGGTGGGCAGTAGCATCAACTGTGTTGGCGTAGATGTAACCGGTTCTGTGTGTGGTAGCCGTTACGCTGTATTCATCTACGTAAACGGTGTAAGTATCAGCAGCGCTCTTCCACTTACTCCTGGTACCGGGTTCATCGTTACTGATCCAAATGGATCAGTGGAGATGGTCGCAGTAGGAATGCCTCATGCGGTATCGCCTGGAGATGTTGTATCCGTTTTTGTTGCAGGCGTTGGATCAGCAACACCTCGACCGTGGGACTTTCTCGAGGTTACGATCTATCACGATGACATTAGTCCGTGGTATATAGGTCAGGTATTGCCAGCTGGAACATACAGAACCGTGAGGCTATTGACGTGACGCCGAACGTACGGATAGTGACACGTGAGCGTGGCAAGGTTACGCAGCGGCGAGACGTCCATAACACCTGGACCGCCTACGGTCGTCAGTACTTGGCCGAGCTCACGACCCTGATCACGACTGGACCCGATACAACATTGCGTAGCGATCGCATCAAGTACATCGGGTTTGGTATCGGCGGCAAAGGTCAGAACCAACTCGGCATGGTCAACTCCGCACCTTGGTCGGTGACGTATCCGGCCGGCGCCGACCCTAATGCCACGACTGGCAATCAGTACGACGACAAGTTCCCGATCGCCCCCTTGATCGAAACACTCGAGCGTCCTGTAAACATTTTTGGCGGCGGCATCGGTGTCTCAGCGTATGACGCGCCGACTTCCGGTTGGGTCCATTCGGTTTTCGACGTATCGGCCACGACGATTTCACAGCCCTTCAGTCACCCACCTCGTGTGATCGGGAACGAATATTTGCCACTCGCAACAGCTGCAAAATCTACGCTCAGATTCTTTGCGCAGTTTCGGCAGGGTGTTGGGGTCAATGTCTTTGGCCCAACCACCTACTTCATCAATGACCCATGGACCGGGGTCGACGACATTGTGCAGATGCCAATCAGCGAGGCCGGTTTGTTCTTGAACTCGGTCGATCCGCTCGATCCCTTTTCGTCAGTGGTTGCGTATGTTACGTTCCCAACCGTGCAGATCACGATCGATACCGATCTTGAGATCGAGTGGGATGTTAGGTTTTAGCCATGAGAATCATCGACGAGCTCGAGGTCAAGCAGAACGTTCACATCATCGCGCGAGAGCGTGGCAAGATCGTGGCACGCCGAGATGGTCACAACATCTTCCTGAATCTTGGGCGTGAGTGGCTGGCCGAGTTGATCTCGCTGGCGTCGCTTGGTCCGGATGTTCCCGAGCGAGATGATCGGGTCAAGTACATCGGGCTCGGTATTGGTGGAACCAGGCAGCTCGCCTTGGCCCACGCCAACGCCGCGCCCTACGGCACGAGCTACCAGGGCACCAACACTCAGACCGATTCAGACCCGTTGGTCACACAACTGGAGCGTCCGGTTCGTGTAAGCGGCAGCAACTCGCCCTACGGTGGAACCCCCGGTGATATCTGGATCGGAACGGTACAAGCCCCGCCGGTCCACGCCACCGCCACTGAGACGACGTTCAAGCGGCTGTTCGGTCCTACTGATATCTCGTATGGATCATTCCCGTCGGTCCCACTCAGTGAGGTTGGCCTCATGACGTCGGCGGCGGTACCAGGCAACTACCTGAACCAGCTGATAGCGTATGATACGTTTGACACGATCTCTAAGACCGGTGCCGTAGAACTCGAAATCATCTGGACGTTGAAATTCTGATGTTCCACCGACTAACAGCACCTGTTTACATTGGCGGGTCTCCACTTCCCGTCGACTACGACTACCTCAACAACCTGCTGGGAGGTACCCCTGCTCCGGTTGATTCCGTAAAAGCCGATGGGCCAAACGTCGGCACCCTCTTCGTCGCCTTTGGCGAGGACGGCAGGGCCGGTGCTGTTAACCGGGCGTTGTCGGCATTGGCCACCAATACCGACAACACCGACGACTTTCTCCACTCCGACACCGCCGTCACCACCTCCGTCGATATCACCGGCCCCGCCATCATCGTCGGTACCGCCGCCAACCCCGTGTATCGTGGCCCCACTGGAACCCCCAACACACAGGCGGGGCTCGAGCCGTACTTCCACGTCACCGACCTGTCCAACAACGACATCGTTGACGTCGCGACCAATACCCAAAGCGTCGTAACCTCCATCACGGTCAACCCAGGGGTTGGTTTCTTCGTCGGTTCCATCACCTTGGCAGTAAGTCCCGCGCCAGCCGGTACATACCGCATCTGGTACGGAACACGCTCGAGCTTGGCCGAAATGACCAAGGGCGAGTTCGTACGTCAGAATGTCTGGGGCGTTCAACGAAAGCAAGCTGGCTTCATCCAGTTCACCAACAATCTGATCAGTACTGCTGTTGCTAAGGGTGCCGAGCTCGTCGGTATCAACACCGCTGGGTTCACAGCCGCTCTAGTAGAGCCATCCGGTGCTGCGGGCGGTCTTGGTACCGCGTTCACAACCGTCAAGGGTGCGCTGTTAGCAGCAGATACTGCGGTTCGACGTCGCCGCGCCTATACCGCGGTATTGACTGATGGTGTTGCGACTTTCGGCGGTGATTACTCATCGAACATAGTCGACACCGTATTCAACACGTACGCTGCTGGTGGCTCGTTCTTTGCGAGGAAGGGCGTCTACTACATCACCGATACTGCACCTGGAACTTACTCTGGCGCGATCTCATTTCAGGGCGATGCGACTATTGCTGCTTTGATTCTGGATGCAACAAGGTCTTCAGACTTTGTGATCGACGGCATTCTAGACACTCAGAACGTACATCTATCGTCGAACTCTGCGATGCTCAAGAGCTTCAAAGTCTCGCCGATGTTCGAGGGTAACGGCCTACGGCTCGTTCGCTCGCAGTTTCAGGGCGGAAACCTGTACGTGGCGGGAGCTACGCAAGGTGGTTTCGTAGAACTTGAAGACGTCTTTCTGAGCCCTGGTACCAACAGTCGTAGCTATGGGGCCTTTGATGTCTCCGGCGAGCAGCGCCTTAATATCAAGCGTGGAAACTTCAATGCAGTTGATGGTTCACCAAACAAGTTCAACGTATATCTGCATGACACAGTCAACACCAACTACTCGAGTGTGCTGGTCGAAGACAGTTACTTCCTGAGCTCTACCAATGACGTCAATGCTCTAGATCTAGAGAACGTTAGTGTTCCTACGGTCTTCCGTAACTGCATGTTCGAGGTTACGTCAATCGCTACGGTGGCGTACAAAGCATATGCGGTAAAGATACAGAACTGCTCGAACATTGTGTTTGAGAATTGCGTCTTCAAGTCGAAAAGTGGTCATGCGTTTGCTGGGTTGGCAGCATCCGTCGCTCTTCGAGACTGTCGTTTCCTTACGACCAACACAGTTCCGAACACCGCCAAGAGCGAGATGTTCGTTTTGTACTCGAAGCAGTTCGAACACTGCACGATCGACAACTGCACGATCGAGGTCGGCACCAGCAGCATCAGAGGGGTAGGAGCCACGATCGACAAGGCAATCGTATCGCTCAACGGTCTAACTGCTGCGGCCAATACGTTGACGAGTATTGCCGTCAGGAAGTTGCATATCAAGTACGGAACAGCCATCACCCCAGCTCACAACTTTTCAACAGTTGTTATGCATGGAGGTGCTTCCGGAGGGAAAGCTTGTTACGATGACGTCACGTTCGACGGCAACGGTACGTCGTCAGATGGTACCGGTACGTTGGCCGGTGTCTATGTTGACGGTATTGGTGGCGGCCCCGCCTTCGTCGAGATTGGTGGTGGAAGTGCTCGTGCTGATACCACTGTCGACAACCTCACCGTGTTCAACTTCCGTAATCCAAGTGCCAACCACCAACGTCAGTGCCTATACATGGATTACTGTGTTGCATCGAAAGTTACGATTGATGCAACGTCTGATGTGACATCCGGCAGTTTCACCTCTACTCCGGTGGAGCTACTTAGGTCAGATGTGTCTGTTCTGAACATTGGTCGTAGTAATGGGCTAAAGGCCATCTCTACACACTTCAGTGCTGTAAACTCTAGCCGCATACGTGGTGGTGAGTTCTGGGGACACACGTCAGTAGTACCTGGCGCATGGGTGGCTACAGGTGGAACCAGTAGTATTGAGAGCTTCATCGTATTTTTGGCATCAACTGTAACGATGGTCGGGACAGCTCCAGTTGTCAGTCTTAATGGTGCGGCCGATGCCTTGCTAGATAGTGCTATTGTGGCTGATGGTGCCTACAGTGGTTTCATGGTTAATTCTACTGATGCCGAGGCTAGGATTCACAACAACCTTATTCGTTGGTCTAGAAATGCGGCTGTGAACATCTTGGTCGCATCAGGCAATCACGCGTCAGTAACTGGTAACATTATAGGAACGACCGCAGCGACAGCACCGACCAAGTCCGTGAGTGGTACGGGAAGTATCGATGATGGCAATAGCCTACTAAGCGGTCTTACCGCAGTCAGCTACCTCTAGCCCATGACATTCCATCGCCTCGCCAACCCCAGCTACTTCATCCCCGGCGGCGGTCCTCTGCTGCCCGGCTACGACCTGCTGAACGATCCGACCACCACGGGCGGCACCGGCATCCCGGTGGCTCCAGATCCTGGGCCAAAGGTCGGCGGTACCAACGACGGCGTCTACTTCATTTGTGATGGTGCTGTTGAGCCGGCCAACGCCTACAACCTGAATCGTCCGGCCAGGGCCGTGGCCGAGTCCATCGATATCCTGGATGACGCGTTCCATCAGAGCATCGCCACCAATACCACCGCAGCAATCACGGCAGGGGGCGGCGGTGATGTCAGCACCACCCTCAATGGCAGCACCACCAACATCTTCGTCGGGGATGTCGCGGTAAGCGCCAGCGACATCTTCTTCGTATTTGGGACCCTCGGTGTCCCCCTGTACGTGGACGGTGTCAGGGTCACGGTCGCCTCGATCACGGGTGCGGTGCTTGGCACCGGATTCACCAGCGCGAACCCACTGACCCTGACGTTCAACAAGACTATCCCGGCGGGCACCAACTACTTCGTCAACTACACGGTGCGCTCGTACTTCGAAGCGTTCCCGGTAGGCACCCTCTCCTATGGTGTGGCCAACGCATCGCTCAACTACGAGAGCTATCGATACGACGATGACGTCGTAACGGTATCGAACCCATCGGGCGGGCCTCGCGGTGATTACCACGCCACGTCCTTGACTGGATTGATAACCGGCGTGCTGGGTCGTGGTGATGTCGTGTTGCGGGCCGGCGCCTACACGATCGATGGCTCTGACCACTGGACCGAAGGTTCTCACGTTCGTGCGCGGCGTCTCGCGGACCTTGCCAAGATTTCGATCGCGGTAGGTCGCGCCAGCAACGTAAACCTATCCTCGACCATCGCCTTCCATGACGTTAGTCTCGGCACCGCATCGGTACTGAACTACCACTACGTCGCTCAGAATAACTTTGTGTATGAGGCCACGGCTTCCGCCACGGTAGAGGCCGGAGCCTTGGAGCTCAACGGAGCCAGCACCGGCTACTCACAACGACTTCGTAACCTGGTGCTCTCCGCCAACGCAACACTGACGACATCGACAGCTGGTCTGAAGCTTACGGGCCTAGCCGCGCTCGACATGGACAACTGCTCGCTCGAGTCGGTACCGGCCGGCGCGACCGCGCACATGCTGATCGATACCTACTCGGGCCGCGCACACATTCGTAACTGCCGGATCGGAAGCAGCGTCAGCGGTATCGACGGTCTTCGAATCAACGCCGTGGCCAATACGTTCGGTCGCGTTCTCTTTGAGAACTGCAACATCGTCCACACCGGGACCGGTGATGCCTGGGCCGTCCGAGTCATCAATTCGTTCGGCGTCCACTTCAAGAACTGTCGGTTCATCAGTACGCGAGGGCAGGCGGTACGTGTCGAGAACTCTGGTGTTACGTTCGAGGACTGTACCTTCGAGGGTGATACCAACACCACGCTGGCTAGCCCACAGCTGGTCTGTGGCGAAGGCTACGTGAGTGGAGACTTGACCGCGCGTCTCAGCTTCATTCGCTGCCGCGCCATCATCAGTGCGGCTAACATCAGGACCACCGGGGCGCCAACCAAACCCATCATCGAGCTGGGTGGCCACGACGCGGCCGCAGTGGCGGGCCCTGTTTATGTTGACAAGTTTCTGATCGAGATGGAGACCAGCGCGCTTGGTGTCCACTGTTACACGACGGTTGTGTTGCACGGCAACAACGACAACACTGAGGTCAGCAGCTACAACGGCATAACGATTGACATGAAGTCGAACGTGCCGGCCGCCGCAGGTACGCTTGCTCAGTTTGGTGGGTTCAACGGTGATGGTCTTGTGGTCGAGGTTATTGGCCACTCCACCAAGTGCCCAATCACTGTACGTGACCTGCAGCTGCTCAACGTGGGATGGCCCACCACCGCGCCGGCGCGGTCAGTCCTGGGAGCCATCTACGCGAACATCGATGGGATAGTCCTGGATGGTACGGGTTCTGCGGCCGGCAGCTACTCGGGTCCGCTCATGGACATGCGGGTCGGAAGGTACAGCGCGCTCTCGTTGTTCCCGACGGCTGGTCTCAAGTCTACGTATGCGGGCGGCGCCTGTATCATGTACGCACAGGCCAACGCTCAGGTGACTGGTATGCGGTACCATCATCGTGCAACAAACGCAGCGCCCGCCACCGCGCTGTTTGGTGTTGGTATCGACTCTCTGATCGCGGACAGTCAGATATACATCGATCAGAACTTCACCAGCGGTACCGCCATCGTCAAGTACTTGGATAACCGAGCATCACTCCGTAACGTCAACGTTTTCCTGAATGGCACAAGCACCGGACCTGTGGTCGACGGAAACAGCAAGGCCGAGTGTGTGCTCGAGGGCTCTACGTTCCTGTGGAAGAACGCCAACACCAACACGATCGCGGCGCTCAACACATTTACGCTTGGTTCCTGTATCGGCAACAAGTTCCTGTGTACGACCGCGAACCTACCGACCGTCGACTACGTGAATGCTACGGGTGTTCCGCTCACTGCGAATTTCGCAACACTCAACACTGTGGCGCTGAGTGCGTCCCCTACAGTACCGAACGTGTATACTTGAGGCACCATGGACGACTTGATGAAGATGATTTTCCGGCCCGGCACCCTGGTCCTGGCCATCGCCATCTACGCGAGCACCCACATCTTCCGCCGGATCGTCGAGACGGCCCGGCCAGGCTTGAAGCGCCAGGCCACTGAGATGGACAAGGCTGCGATGTACGGCAGCAAGATGGCGATGTGGTGGAATGAGGTGGTGCTCTACGCGATGCCTGTGGTCGCCGGGGCTGGCTTTGCATTCTGGCCCAGCATGTTCCTGTTCGGTGACCTGGCGACCAAGGACCGGGTCATGCTGGCCTGTGGGGTCGGCTGGTTCTCAGGCACCGTCTACAAGGCGATCCGCAAGGCCCTGATGGCCAAGGCTGGCCTCCCCGACACTGGTGACTCAATGGTCCCGGTACGGCCCTCGGATCGACCATGACCTTTCCGATCTGGCTCATGCCAGCCTGGCTCTGGCTCCAGAAGAACTGGCGCTGGGTCCTGTTTCCGATCGGCATCCTGCTGCTGGTCCTGGGCTGGACCCGCCGGACATCAGTGACGGTGGCGGGCTCCA
>Ga0315293_10001589_pt1 | contig 22054 bp, 23 predicted proteins | sample YL17G13_20_MG_FD_203071 | JGI IMG/M metagenome (GOLD analysis project Ga0315293, IMG submission 203071) | Sediment microbial communities from Yellowstone Lake, YNP, Wyoming, USA - YL17G13_20 | ecosystem: Environmental > Aquatic > Freshwater > Lake > Sediment | place: USA: Wyoming | collected... | reverse complement strand
GCATGCCGCGTTCAACGAGGCGGACTCTGTGGCCCGGCATATGGAGGCCTATGGGGAGCGGTTCGGAAAGCTTCCGCGGTATTTCGTAGGCGATATGAAATACGGAACGCGGAAGAACCGGACGGACTTGGAAACGCTCGGTGTCCGGCCGTCGTTCAAGCCGCTGGGGCGGAAGACCAAACAACGCGACAACGCCTGGTTCAAGAAGAAACAAAAAGAACGGAACCGCATCGAAGGCGGGTTCGGCCACGGGAAAGAACACTTCGGGCTGGCCCGGGTGAGATACAAAGGGGAAGAAACGTCGGAAGTGTGGGTGCGCCTGGGGTTGATGGCGATGAATCTGATGACGGCGAGGAAGAGAGCGTGAGAAGGCCCTGACCGGGAGGCAGGAAGAGGCCGAGCGAACGGCCGCCCACGGCATCCGTTTCATTTGCTCAGCAATGTAAATCATTATTCAGCAGACCCTAATTACAGTTGCCTTGACTGCGGCGAAGAATTCTATGAAGAGATCCGAGAGGGACTTGTCAGCTAAAGAAGGAGGAACGGACGAGGCGGGTGTCTTCCACGAGATCCCGCGGATGGACGATTCGCGGCTGGCCTCCATCTTGGTGATCTCTTTCAGGGCGTCCACCTTGCGGACAAACGAGACGCAGCCCTTGGCGATGGGAAAAGCCAGGTGACCGCGGGCATCGATGTAATGATCGAGAGATAAGCCGTCCGGGAGATGGTGGAGGGTCGTCCAGAGCCGATCGCGAAGAACGCCGGGGAACCGGGTCCCATGATCGGCCAGGGTGAGGCTTCGACTGGGCTTCTGGAGGTGGTAGTGGCGAAGGAAGCGCTCGCTCGTCCGGCGCAGAGCCCGAAGATCGGGGCAGGTGTGAATAAGGACGCGTTTCTGCCAGAGGCCATTGAAGCTTTCCGCAGCGTCGTTCATATCAAACGATTTATTTGTCCAATTTAATATTGACGGAATTTATATTGTAGTAATAGTTCGAATGCCACGCTCCTGGGCTAATTTTCACCCATCCTTCAATATTTACAGCAAACGGGGGTTTCAATTTTGACATCAGGATCATCTGTGTTTGAAGGTCTGCCGTTTTCTCACCTACTTTAAATATCCAGCCCGCTCTTGATGTATATTTACCTGTTGATTGGATTGTTGCAACTTTCCAAACCCAGGGCTTAGGCTCGATCGCAAAACTAGCCTTAAGATCTATACCCGCGGGAACTGGAGTCGGAACCTTATAGCCCAAGCTTAAATCTAAGCCAACCTTGCCACTGATCTTCAATATTTCGTCATAGGTGGTCTGGGGAAAAATATCAAAGACTTTCACACACGAATCTCCTGAATTTTCCGAAGGTAGTTGATAGGTTAAGTTCGCCTCAATGAATTTATATTTTTCTGAGGGGCCGAGATTGACACCAAGTTCGACCTGATAGAAATTGTAGCCACCTGCTATGAGAGTTTTGATTTCTGCCGCCAATTCTTTTCCGCCATTCTTGGCTATTTCCGCGACATCTATAAGAGGCATACTTTTCAGATTAATAAGGTCCTCAAGGATTTCTGGCGGCATCGCGATCTTGGTACCAAAAGTATCGGGATACTTAGATACTGCTCTCCCTGTTTCTGCTACCTCCACTAGCTTTGTTTTATCAAATGTCAACTTCAATTTCATGACTTTCTCTTGCGCCATGACCGATGACGCCGCCAACAGCCACGAAAAAAGCAGACATAGAACTAACAAAATAAATACTTTCTTGCTCATCTTCATAACACATCCTCCTTTTTTTGTTGTTAGAGAACTAAATCCTTAAACTTGAGACAGTGTAAAATATTTCAATTATTCTGTCAATTGTGCTCATCCCTTGATTATGCTCACCGCTATTTCCCGTTCTCGCGGTTTTTCGTCAAAATCTATAAGCACAATGCTTTGCCATTGTCCCAAAAGAGGATAAGAATTTGCTTTTTCGCGCTCCGCGACATTCCTTCCTAAAAAGCTCGGAATCAATACCTCCCATCGGGTAAGGATGATATTCCCGGCCGCGAATCGTTGTCAACAATACGCATCGGGCCATCTAAAATCTTACTGAAAGGGTATATGTCTTGCCATTTAAAAATCTTACTATCGGTGGACGCGGTCGAGGAGCTCTGTTTACTCTGACCTTCTTTGGGAAGGAGGTTGGAGCATGGATTTACGAATGCGCAAGGCTCTCAAGGAAGCGATGTGGAAACGCTATCGCAAAGCTCCGAGGACGATGAAGACTAAGATCCTAGACGAACTGTGCGCCATGACGGGCTATCATCGTCAGTACGCCATCGCCCAACTCAACCAGATGGAGGATTCCGAGCCTCCTCTTCAAAAAACCCCTCGAACTCGGAAACGATATTACACCAAGGACGTTTTGGGTGTGATCGAGAAGATCTGGGAGGAGGCCGGTTATCCCTGGTCGATCCGTTTGAAAGGCATCCTCCAGCTGTGGTTGCCCTGGATCCGCCGCCGCTATGCCCTGAGCTCCCTCCAAGAGACCATGATCTTGAGAATCGGCGCTCGAACGATCGACCGTTATCTGGTCTCCAAGAAACGGGACCTGAGGAAGCGGCTGTACAACCGGACCAAGCCGGGGACCTTGCTCCGTCATCAGATCCCGATCAAGTGCGAGTCCTGGGACGAGGTCGCACCCGGTCACCTGGAGTTGGACACCGTGTCGCACAGCGGGGAGAACGCAAGCGGGACGTTCGCCTATACCCTGAACCTGACCGATATCGCTTCGACCTGGGTCGAAACTCGGTCTGCCCTGGGGAAAGGCGAAGCGGCGATCCTGGACGCCTTCCGCCAGATGAAGGCGAGCTTGCCCTTCTCTGTCCTCTCCATCGATTCCGACAACGGCGGGGAGTTCATCAACAGCCGTCTCTACGAGTACTGTCGGAGCGAGCGGATCGGGTTCACCCGGAGCCGGCCGTACAAAAAAGACGACAACGCCCATATCGAGCAGAAGAACTGGACCCATGTTCGCAAGCTCATCGGCTGGGATCGGTACGATACTCCGGAGGCGGTCCGAGCGATGAACGACCTCTATACCCAAGAGCTGCGGCTGTACATGAACTTGTTCCAACCGTCGGTGAAGCTGCGGGAACGGGTGCGGAAAGGCTCCCGGAGAACGCGACGTTATGACCCACCCCTCACCGCTCTGGATCGGCTGCTGCAAATGCCGAATATCGACCAAACAAAACTCGAATCGCTCGTCCAACTGCGGGCCCGGTTGGATCCGTTTGCACTGTCGGCGACGATCCGCCGCAAGCTCGGTCGCATCTGGGCTGTTAGAACGACAACAAGAATCCCCGATCGAGCGGCCGACTCAGCCAAAGAGATGGCCGAAGCCAAGGACCTCGCTCAGAGCTTGGCCAGAAGAATAGGAAAGAAAAAGGACGGATCAAACTTTAATAAAAGTCCCCTCAAGCGCCGTCGCTAAAGTAAGATTTTTAAATGGCAAGATGATACCTACTACAGTAAGGTTTTTAAATGGCTTGACAGGGAGCTCGAATCGCGGTGCCCCTTCCTTTCAGCGCCGGAGCGGAGGAGGGGCAGAGGCGCTCTCTCAGTTGAAGTTGTCGTAACGCCTGAAAAGTCCTTCCCAGTTTTGATGACACGCATGAAGGATCGGAATTGAATTGTTCGGACAGGAATGAGAGAACACGACAACAAAACCGCACTCACCAAAGCCTTTAGGATTTCTCGCATCTGCCTTGGAACAGTACCTTAGCAGTTGAGTCCGATCTTCATTTGTAAAATGGCAACATCTGTCTGAGAAAATGTTTTCGGAGTCGTGTAAAATGAAGTGAGGAATGCAGCAAATATCAGTTTCCGCTTTCACACGTTTTACAGCAGCATGGCTAGCAGCTACGAGGAATAATAGTATCCGTGGCTCACCAGGAAGCAATTCCTGAAGTTCTCTCCATGTATCGCAAGCTTGTTGTCCCGTTCCTGAGAAATCATCAACAAACACAACAGTATCTTTCAAGCCTAATTGGGCGCGCATAAGCTCACTCTTATGAATAAATAGGTCATTGAATTTATTCGATGAAAGGCTATTTGCCACTCGAAATTTATACAACATTTCGTCGCCGGACTCACCAGCGCTAGTAGAAAACGCGACAAAACACCAACGGCCACGCCTTTGTGCAGGATCAATTGACCACCCGTCTATGCTTGAAAGGAGGCTCCGAAATGCCTTGAACATCTGTTCATGGCCAATGAAATCGACACAGTCCAAAACTCGGGCGGCCAGATCCTTATGCCTAGACTGAAACTGATGAAACCAGCGGTCAATTCTATCTTCGGTTATTTGATGGCGATAACCTGCAAATTCCGATAACCAGTAGCGATAGCGGCGGGGATCTATTGGAGCTCCAACAGGACGAGGAGTATTCATTCCTTGACTCTCCTGCCCGCTGCTTGTAACTTAGAGCAAATCAATTTCAGAAGACGTTCCATTATATCCCACAGTTTTTCCTCGCCATAGAATTCCTCGGTATCGATTTCGTTAACCGAGATTTCGATTTTCTCCAGACTTGCGACAAGCTTTCTGACGCTTGCAGAAACATCTGCCTCGTTTATTCTGAGATGGTCTACTGGTTTTGATCTATCATCCACGAACTCACGCAGTCTTCGAGAAAGCAATAATTCTTTCTTTGCTCTACAAGCGTTCGTTATGTGTTGTTTAACCGTCCTGAAATCAGTAACAGCCTTAATAGCACCAGCTCCATTTTGGTATTTGTCGAGCATACTTTCAACAAACTTGTCTCTCGAATACCAATCCTGCTGTTTTACAAATTTATCATTTGATACAGGATAAAGCTCAATGAAGAAATCGGCTTTGATCCTCTTTGAGGGATTGGAATCAAGCATTTGATCCTGGTATTTCTTGGGGAAGGAAAGCAGTTTCTTACACCTAATTACTACGGCTCGGTCGAGCCCTGTCAAGGCAGAGAGTTTCTTTTCATTAGACTCATTCAACTCGTCCATGAGCACTTCGAGCTTTAGAGCAGTTGGCATTAGTTCCCAATCCTCGCGTAATTTGTGGATTTGAAACATGGTTACAATATTTTGGACCAGGGTTGGCTCAGAGACTTCATTAGCGGGCACTTGCTTAAGCTTTAATTCTTTCGCGCATATCCAGCGGCGCTGACCATCGAGTATCACGTACTTTTTCTTGTTCTCATTCCAATAGACGGTTAACGGGACGAGAATACCGACCTTGGCAATGGATGTTTTTAGTATGTCAAGTGGAACTCTATCGAAAAGCAAACGTGGATTATGCGGGTTTGGCATTAGGTCATCAATTGGGATGTTCTTAACACCAATAGGATGTGGTACAAGCCCTTTGTGAACAGGCTGGGTCATTTTATACCTCCAGGAATCCGTTGCAGATGACAGTCCTAATTGTAGATTAAAAGCTCAGTATCAGTTCTCCTGTTTCCTGCGAATCCAGAAATGTTTCGTTTAATAGAAACATGCCGAGTGTTGAATCCTTCTGCCAAATATCTCGCTTCATCGGAATCTGCATAGCTGACAAGGAAAGACACCCGCATTTCATCAAGAATTGATAACCACTCGCGCAGTCTTTCGATTGAGGCCTCATCAAAAATCGCTGGATTGTATTCGTTGAAGATCCGCCTGCCCTTGACTGCATAAGGAGGATCCATGTAAACGAAATCCCCCTTCTTTGTTTGTTCAAGAGTCTTCTCAAATGGTGCGCAAATCAATTTGGCCCGAGATAGTTTTTTTGCACAAGCTGCGAAATGTTGCGGAGACGGAATATCACCAGTCCTGTTTCCGCTATAAGGGACATTGAACGAGCCCTTGAGGTTTGTTCGATAGAGGCCATTAAAGCAGTAGCGGTTCAGATATATAAATCTAGCGGCTTTTGAAGCTAGTAACAATTTGCCAGGATCTTGAGAGCGCAAGCGCAAGTACTCGGTCTTGCTCTTACGTAAGCTTGACAAACATTCGAGAACCTGCTGCAGATTTGTTCTTATCTGACGGTATGCATCTATCAATTCTTCATTGATGTCCCCAAGTAGAGCTTTTTTAGGAGATAGATGGAAAAAAAGAGCAGCAGACCCAGCAAAGGGCTCAACATATCGGACATGAGTTGGTTTCCAAAATTCCGAGAGCGTTGGGATCAGCTGTCGTTTGCTGCCCGCCCATCGCAAGAACGAACTCCTATTGTTTCCGCAGGATTTGCCTATATTGCTTACCATTTCCACTCTTCTTTTTTTCGCCCCAGGACGTGGCGCTCTTAGAAGCGCTGCGTCTTTCAGTCTTTAAAATAGATTTTCCCATTCATTGTCTTTAATTTTCTTCAGCCGCGGCTTTCAATTCGGGGATAAGGATTTGCTTTTTCGCGCTCCGCGACTTTCGCTCTCATTAAGCTCGAGATCGAAACCTCCCGTCTCGAAATGAGGATAATCCCGGCTGCCGGTCGATGTCAAGAACAAGAAATTTTCCACGAAGGAGGCCGTCCGGCCAAATCATTGTTCCGGAAGACCGCTAAATCCCCTGAAAGACGATAGACTTTCCAACTTTCTCGATATCGCCCGTAATGAAAAATACCTCATATTTTACCGCCCGGCGCCGCTTTTCCCGTTTTCCCTCGAGGACTTGCCCGGGATATTTTGAAACCACATCTAGAAATCTAAATTCAGCCGCCGGCTCTCTTACCCCGTCCTCTTGGCCCTGAGTGTCCTATCGCCACGTCCAGGAATCTATGTTCGGCCCCCATTTATTGATCATCACGATTTGTTTTTAGCAAATCGATATTTTATTGAGAATCTTCCCTCATCAAATATTTCTTCTTCGATAATTATTCCCTGATCGAGGCCTTTCGATATTAATAGTTTCGAAAAGTCACCAAATCCAATCCTTCTTGCTACACTTTTTATATTTGCTCCTGAAAAAAAGAAAGGAAAAGGTGATGGCATAGCGGCGACTTTTTTTTCTTCTTTCGGTTCCTCCCATTTATCAATTTGATTTTCGAGTTCTTTCTTTGTCCATGATATGGCGATATAAGATTCCCCTAATATATCCATTATGAGTTCATAAAAAGTGGCTTTATCGTCAAGGGTATCATTTACGTCTTCGACTGCTCTTTGAAGATTATCTGCCATATAAGAAAACGCGAAATAATATACGCCACTTAAACCTGCGCAAATGAAAGAGACCATTGTAATAGTCGGATTATTCTGTATAGTCGAGCCTAATAACGGCAATATCTTGCTACTTATTAATGCTATGCCTGTTGAAACAGCACCAAATAAAGCTGCTGTGCCTTTAAATCTCTTATATTTACTCCTATTAATTCGAATTACTCTATCAATGGTTTTTCTTGCTGTTTCTTTACGTTCCTGAAATTTCCGCAGTGCTTCTGTATTTGCTTTAATGATTTCTCCGATATAATTAATTGGGATTATCGCCTTTTTGTTTATATATTCCAAAGCTATATCGCGAGCTGATGATAAATCTGACATTATGGAATTAGCGCCGCCCTTATCGGGGTGGAAACTGATCGCGAGATCGCGATATCGTATCTTGATTTCTTCTTCTGAAGCAGATATTGGAAGCCCCAACTTATCAAATGCTGTTTTAATATCCATTTCAAAAAATGTTATGTCAATAGAATAGCTATGTCAATATTAAAATTCTAACAGCCGTATCTTCGCCGCAAATATTTAGCGCATCATCGAACGATAATTAGGAATCAGACATTTTCGGAATGGTTTTTTGCACGTCTTTTACGCTCTTGCATTGCGGGCGTCCCTTTCCTCTAGTTTCTTCAATATGTCGTCGCCCAGAAGTAAGAATCGAAATCGTTCTTTATGTGCTCGAAAACTCTTGCGACGTTCTCGTCCCTGAGGTTGATCCGCTCCGACAGGTTTTCCATGTACTTCCTTTCGTCCAGCAATCAATATTCAGCCTCCCGACGCCGCTCTCCGTCTTCCCCGAGACGACTTGCCCTTAGTGTCCTGAAACCACGCCAATAAATCGATATTCAGCCGCCGGCGCCGCTCTCGTTTTTCTCTTCCCCCCGACTTGCCTTGGATGTTCTGAAAACACCTATAGAAATCGATATTCGGCCGCTGGCGCTGCTCTTCTTTTTCCCCTCAGGCCCGAGTTGCCCTTGCTTTTTCTTGCAAATAACGATGGCCTTTGGCAAAGGGTTTGATATGGACTGGATCGAGGTCGTCGTTCCTGGAGTTTCTGGTGAAGTTTTTTTTATCGGATTTTTGGCAAAAAATGGATTTTGGGCATCAGAATGGATAAAATTGTTAGCTAGGGCGAGTATTCAATTCGTATTTTGAAAGCCGCTAAGCTGTCCGAAGAATGGGGAGATGATCATTGATCTTATTGATTTCGAAGTCCATTCGGTATTCACATCGAAAGAGGCCGCTGCAAAAATTACGCCTCTGTTATAGGATTAAACCGACCATTGGATAAAATATCATGATAATTGCTGAACTTGCCGTCTTGCCGACAAGCGAAGGTTCCTCGGTCAGCCGCTATGTCAAGGAAGTCATCCGCATCATTGAGGCCTCAGGCCTGCGAAACGTGACCGGAGGGATGTCTACGACTATCGAAGCTCCCGACCTGAAAGCACTTTTCAAGATCATCGGCCGGGCCGACGAGAAGCTGGTCGAGATGGGAGCCCGGCGCATCCATATCGTCCTAAGAATCGACCACCGGCTGGACAAAGAGGCCACCATCGATTCGAAAATGAAAGCGATCGACAGATAAATTAAGAAGCTGCTGAGCTTCTGTTTTTCAATCCCATTTCTCCCTCCACCCTCTCCCCCTCCCCGAGACGACTTGGCCCAAACGCACTTAAACCACGTCCCCAAGAAATCAATATTCAGCCACCCATCTGCCGTTTGATTGCCTTAGAACGTTTAACCTAGGATCCGCTAAAATGAACTCCTAAGCATATACAGACGCTTACCAACTTTTATAAATACCAGCTGTGGTCTGTTGGATAGTTGAAGTGTTTATTTCGCCTATCCGCACCGACCAATCCCAAACGCTCTCTCTCTCTCTATAATGATGACTGATAAAAACTTGCACATTGTCACCAGGCTGAACGGCTACACCACATCGCATTGGCAAAAAGCATTGATACCAATGTGTAAGAGGTTGTCCCGGCGCAGTATCTAGCGATACTCCATCAAACAATTCCGCTCGGAACCACACAGCGAGACCATGAACTGTACCATGGCGGTGAACGGAAAACTCCGCTTGTGCTTTAAACCCATGATACTCCTGGTCCGTACAAAATTTAAGTTCGAATACATTTTTAGGAGCGGACAATAATTCATCCGGCCACAAAATCGCGGTGTACATCTGGTCGCGAGCCCACGCAGAAGCGGGATGATAGTCGAATCCGCCTGGCCTAGATTCCCAGAAACGAAGATACAGTTCCGTTAATATGGATTCGACTAAAGCAACAACGACCTTAACTGACGCCGGAATCATAATTCCGTTTGGGCGGAGCCAAAGCTTCCGCGCGTTTAAAACTGCCGCGATCTGCGTCGTACCCACACCACCGGAGCCGAGACATTCAGATACCAATACATCTGCGGATTCGCGAGGAGCAACGTGCTTCGCATCTCCCGCGATTATGCTTACAACATTATTCCACCCATTTGAATCAATTATTTCTGCCGCTAGGGCGGCTACTTCATCCCTCTCGATGGCGTAAACACGAAGTGCACCCGCCCTGCAAGCTATCATTGATAAAATACCAGTTCCCGTACCAATATCAGCTACTATATCCCCTTTCTTAACCGCACGGCTTATCGCGCTGTCAAATGCCACCATCCTCACGCGATCCGAGAGCATCAATTGATGAGCCGCTAATCTAGAGTAGCCTGAATTCCCAACAGGGCATAACCCCCCCCACGCCTTATTTTCTCTATCAGGATACCACGATTCTAGCGCTCTAGAAACGCGGGAACCGAGCAACTCATCGCAGTATTCAGCAAACACTCCTTTAGGCACGCGCGATAGCGCCTCCTCTTCCAGTTTCGTCAACTTAACAGAGGCAAGCCATCCTTTTAAACTTCGCTCTCTACTCACTGTCAATTATACCTCCTAATTATAATATCCGTATCCGTGAGGCAACAAGCCATGCATTGGATGATAGAGAATAACTCGCTTGAACGATTAGTTTACAATTTTAGTATCCGATGTGTCTTCTAGAGATATAATACATGCCAAAATGGCCGATGCCGTGAACGATAACGGTGGGCCGGTTGTGGCGTACAAGGTCTCGACCGATAGCTTCAACTATGGACTGGTTGATTTTCCCATTAGCCCCGGTTAATAAACTCCCGCCGACTTTAACGATTAATATTTCTTCGTCTTCAATCTTCAAGGCGCACTCTACAGCGTGGCAATAAATAAAATGATATACATAAACTTACAATCGAATTAATTCTTCGAGCCACGGGACAGACTCCATTCGCCGTCTCCAAAAAAGATCCTCGAATAAATAATGCATCGCCAACATTTTCCAACGCCCCCATCTTTGTTCTACATGTGCTAGCAAATCCTTTATCGGGACGAGTTCTTTGTCGAAGAGCACTCGTGAGTAGATCTTTAGTTCCCAAGGAGAAATGTAATCGAGAGCGTCGTAACGTTTGAAAACCTCGAACATCAAATAGCCAACTGAAGCGGGTCCCACGCCATAAAGCGATAGTAGCTTCTTTCGGAGTTCTAATGACCCAAGCTTTCGCAAAGCGACTTCATCTATCTCACCTTTACTAAAAGATATAGCTTGTCGCTTTAGAGTTTTTGCTCGATATCCGAGTTTTAGTTCCCTGAGATATTTCTCATTAATATCATCGAAGGCATAAACATCCCAAAACGCCCATAGTTGTTGATTGTCAAATTCTACCCAAACACCGAGGCTTTTAAAGAGATTATCAAGCATCTGAACCGAGCGACGGACTGTGGCGTTCTGAAGTACCGTGGTGATTACTAAGAATTCATATAAAGACATCCCAACGCTAACCCGCATACCGCCCCATCGTTTCCAAACCGGCTTCAACAATGGGTCTTTACTACATAATACCTTGAAAGGACATAGGTTCGATGTAAGGTCGAAGCGGAACTTGATTTCCTGTTTCAATCGATTAATAAAGGAATTATTTAGCTTCTGCGATGCAAAAACGGAGAGTTCGATAGATTGATGATGACCACGTCCCGCAGGTTCCATTCGAATTCCAAGCGTGCTTCCCTCGAACCTCATCGTTTGCCAATATCGATTGCCATCAAATCTGACATCCGAAGAAGGGAAATGCGACGGTTTGTGTACTGTTCCGATAAAATGAAAAGGATTAGCAACCGCGATCTCGATATTAGCCTGAACTCGTAGCTTTATTGGTCGTCCTTTCATAGATAATTTATTCATTTGGCCCCTTTAAATATTATCGACGGTATTGCGAATTTGCAATAGCGCACTACGAATTGGCGTCATCGCTAATTTTAAACGGTTCGATACAAGCGAGCTGTTTAACGGACGTGGAACAGAAGGATATGCGGCGGTCCCTGGAATTGGAACCACCTTAGCATTGATGCCTAGATAAGAACAAGCAAGGCGTCCGAATTCCGCTCGTGAGAACGAATCCGGCCCCACCACGTGTAAGATTCCTCTGCGTGAGCAAAGTAAAGGCACTACGCGACAAATATCATCGATGTATGTATATGACGAAATGTGATCCCCAGACAGCATGAGCGTTTTCTTTGTCGTGAAAGTTTGAAAAAACTCCCGGTTCCAACGCGAAATTCCGAATAGGCCGGCAACTCGAGCGATGACGCAATCGGGGCGCAGATCTAGAAGAACACGCTCCGCTTCAAGTTTCGTTTTGCCGTAATAATTGATAGGACACGGAATATCATCCTCGCTATATCGACCCTTTGCCCCGTTAAAAACGTAATCCGTCGAGAAGAATAGAATCTTGGCGTCGCCACTCTCTTTGGCAAGGAAGCGAATTCCGTCGACATTCACGCGATGTGCCGTGTCCTTGTTCGCTTCGCACTGATCCGGCCGAGTCATGCCCGCTGCATGCAGAATAACATCAGGCTTCGTTATCTCCATAACCCGTCGAAGGCTCGAAGGATCTGTTAGATCACATTGGATACACCCGGGAATCCGCCGCGTAAAGTAGGTTCCTGCTACCGTACGCGTGACCTTCATGAACTCAAAGAGCCTGCTTCCTAGGACGCCCGATGCTCCAAGAACAAGGTATCGGTATTCGCTCTCCGGGTTTTCTTTTTTGCTCACGCCTTCTCCTCTAGAGTCAAAAGGAGTCCGAGTACATGAGTTTTTTCCTTCGCCCAGTGGATACATAAATCAAGACCAGAAAGGAGGCCTTGCGCACCCCAGCTCCGCAATAAGATAGAGAAAACGCCCGCCCCAAAAGCATCCCTGCATCCTACTGTATAAGCAGGGTGTGGAATCGGAGCGGCGGCAACAACCCTCTTTTCGTGGAGCCATTGATCACCGTATTCGAAATAAACATCAACGGAATCGTGAGCCGTGCGGATGAGCGCCCAAGGGGCAACAGTGGTCCGATTGACAGCACGCAATTGAAGAATGATCTCCATCGCACTTTCATGGAACGGTTCCACTGGGAGTTCAGCTATGTTACAGAGAGTTGAGAATTCGATAGCATTCAGTTGAAGGACATCGGCGGTTGCCAACCACAAACGCCAATCATCAGCCGGACAAAGAAGACGCGCACCCACTGCATCCATAGAATATAGAAGCATATGTGGGTCAAAATAGATAGCGAAAGCCATCGTCCTTGAGTTCCTCAAATATTTTACGGCTAAGATCGTGCCCGGTGGTCATATTTACGTATAATTCTACGCCTTTCTCTCGGTGAATCGCACGGAGGATATAGTCGTATGCTATCGAGGTTCCGATCGTCACTGTTTGTTCGATTGGTTCGAGCACCTCTGGAGCCCAGAAAAGGGCGCATCTGGGGAGCGGGGAAGAACAATGGCTGACGGAGGAGAAATCAATCCGCCCGACTGAGCTAAGTGAAAATGACAATTCATTTAAAGCTAAATCGTCAAGGCAAATTACAAGTATTACCGGAAATGACGGCGCGAGCCGACGGTTACAGGATCCGCAGTTGGAACTGTTAGTCTCGCTTAGCCCAGGTGAATACCTCCCAGAGATTACCGTCCGGGTCCGTAAAATGCGCAGTCCGTTGTCCCCATGGTTGGGTAACAGGCGCCTTTAAGAACTTAACTCCGGCTGCTTTCATGGCCCCATATGTCTTGTCTACGTTAGGCACCTCGCCAAGGGAAAGCGAAAATCGTGGGACACCACCACTCTTGGGCTTCTGGCCGGTGAGCTCCTTTGCGGCGTCCATCGACATCAGAGCGAGGGGAACGCCAGATGTCGCGAACTCGACGTAACCCTCTTGGCTCTCCTTGACTTTAAATCCGAGCTTCTTTTCATAGAAGTCCCTCGATTTGTCAAGGTCTGACACGTACAAGACGACGAAACTGATTCCGGACTTCCCTTCCATTTGATAACTCCTTTCGCCGCATCTACGGCTGTAATCGACGAAACTGATACCCTCAGGTCGTCCCCTCCTCCGTTAGGTATGGGTAATGTAACTCGTTAAAAGTTCTCACTTTCATGAAATACTCCTCTGGCACCCACGGCGTATTCACGCAGTAGTAGTCGTAATGCGCCCACTCCTGTAAATTTTTAGGAGGATTGAATCCAAAATCCAGGGCCGTCAAATACAACGGCGTGCCCGGATAAGGACTGTAAAAGTGGACCTTCGCCTCGTGCAAGGAAGAAACATTCGTTAATTCATTAGCAAATTCGATTGTTTCATCAATATGGCTAGGAGGAAAACCAGGATAACCTGTGACGAACGTGAAGCTCACGGATACCTCAAGATCTGCGCAAATATGAGCAACTTGTCTAACAGCGCTTTTCTTAAGCCGCTTTTGGATAAAACGCAACTCCGCCGCATTGGCAGTTTCAGCACCTACTAGCAGACGAGATATTCCACTGGCCTTGAGCAAACGAAGATTTTCCTTCGTGAATCGTAGTAGATTGTTAGGGTGGACCGAGGCGCCCCAGCGAATTTTAAGACCCCGACGTACTATCTCATGTGCGAATTCGAGCACTCGGTTCTTCTGGATGAAAAATTCAGAATCATAAAACTTGATACCATCGACTCCATGTACTTCCGTAAGCCAGACGATATCTTTGACAATCCTTTGCCCAGTGAGCCCTGTCCACCGATTCGACCAGAGCACCGGCTCGCAACAAAACCCACATCTAAAAGGACACCCTTGGCTAGAATGATAATTCACAGTCCTTGGGGCGATATGTTCGTCAGATCGTACGTACTGTTCGATTTTGACCAAATCAAAGTATCTCCAATACGGAGGAAGGTCATTGAGATCAACTAGCGGTCGCGAAGGTGCGCGAACGAATTTACCATCGACGAAGGATGCAACGCCGGGAATCCTTGCACCACATTCACCAGCGGCGCATGCTTCCCAAAGTGCCTTTGCCGTCGCTTCACCTTGACCAATGACCACATAGTCAATATTTGGTTCTTGGGAAACTAATTCTGGCAGAAGAGTGGGGCATGCTCCACCCCAAATAACGGGGCAGTCGGGCCGCGCGGACTTAATAAAAGCCGTAAACTTAAGTGCATCGACGATCTGCATTCCTATCATCGCCGAAACCCATGCTGAGGCCCACTCTGTCGGATCTGGAAGGTCAAGATTTCCGGGATCTTCGCATCTTAATACATTGTTATCATATAAGCGGCAAGGAATAAGATTATCAAGCATCGTTGCAATGCTCAGGATGGAATACGGAATATAGAAATAACGATAGTTACGCTCATGGTACGTCCGCGGGTAGTATAAAATCGCGTACTTCATGCCTCCCCTTTAATAGTTGTGGGAGGTTTCCAGATGCCTTTAATAAACTCACTTGCCGTCATATCGACGAAGATATCTGTTAGAGCCCGACGGACGCTCTCGCGATTATTCGCGATCAAGTCCTCGCGAATAGGAATAAGGTTGTCCTCGCGAATCAGACATTTCTTCAGGCGCCCATCGTGCGTTACACGCAAAGATATGATTGCATCCTGGCACGGATACCTCGAACAGAGATGACATGATGGGCTAAAATAGAGTCCATAAAGGGAGTCTTTTATAACGATTTTAATCCCGTCTGGTAATCCATAAACAAGTAACGGTGCGCCAATTCCTCCCGGAGTCGGTTCAAGGCCTTCGTATGTTGCGCCGAGATTAGTAAGTAGGACTCGCACCTCACTAAATGGAACGAATTCATTAAGCCATGCTTCTCGGCCCTCGGGCTCCGTTAGGTTGATCATATCAAGAAGCTTTAAGCTCGTGCCGAATTGACGCGCTACTGAAATAAGGCCTGGTATTTCATTTAAGTTATGTCGATTGATTACGGAATTGATTCGCACTGGCAGACCGACAGAACGAGCAGCATCTAGACCTTGTAAAACTGTTTTAATGTCACCACCTCTAATAATTTGAAATATATTTGGAGTTGCAGCATCAAGACTGACAGTCAAACTCGACAACCCCGATTCACGCAATCCCCGCGCATATTGCGCCAAAGTAGTCCCGTTAGTTACCAGTTGTATGTCTGTTATACCATCGCATAAGACTGTATCCGATACAATATCAAGAATATCCTTTCTAAGAAGTGGCTCACCACCGGTATATTTCACACTAGAAAATCCAACTTCTTCTGCGACCGATACAAGAAGAGAAATTTCATCTCGTGTTAATTCATCGTTTGAAGCGCCTCGAATTCCCTCTCCTTCCGGCCGGCAAAAAAAACAGTGAAGATTACATATCGGCGTCACCGCGATTCGTAATTGCGGAGAGAGGCGTGATGCGAGCGTTGACATATCCTAAGTATTTTCCTCACTAAATCGTGTGAACCAAGCTCGCCTATAGACATCCCATTCCGAGTAGTCGGTAGCTGTTGAAGAATCATTCGAAAACTTAAAAAGTGGACGCTTGGAAATTGGCAGATTATTCACCGCTAGTTTTAATGCCTCGGCTAACCCTTCTATTTTTCGCCTTTTCCAAGTATATCCATACGAGGCTGGATTTGCGATTAAAATTGCATGAGTGACAAGCACTCTCGCTAAAGGTCGATACCCATAGCGTCGCATTGTTTCTCCGGTCTCCATTAGTTCAACCACAGGATTCCCATTAAAAAACATCTCGTGATTTTTAATATTCCAATGTTGAACGGTCACAGACAAGCCAAGCCTATGGAAGAAATTTCTTGTTACGTTGGCTATTTCAGAAAGAACAGTTTTTCCATTAAGATCGTAAATACTAGATATTTTATCCTCGTTCGGAACAGCTAGAGCCCACACTGCAGCACCTCGACCACGTTTATTGTAGCCGAGATTAGCGATTGGCACAACTGAAACACTTTTATCAAGAGCAATATCAAAACCAGTTATTCCAGCATCGTATGTACCAGACGCAACTAATCCAGGTATCTCTCTGGGATCCTGTCCGAAGAAATTCAAATTTCCATTGAAAGAGGCTAATTTCCCAGAAATAATTATATTTTTTTGCGATAACGTTTTTTCTATGAGAGTGTGGTCAAGGAGATCACGTGTACATTTCTCCAAAGAGCCAGTTGGCACAGCAATTCGAAGATCTTCTGTGTATTTTGGATAAATAGTAGATGGATCACAAACATGGACGGAATCGGGATTTATAATAAAACGATTATCTTGCCACTTTTTGTCAAAACAAGTCCGATTGCCCAGATCGCATGCACCACCAATTTGCTCTACCTCCGCAAGGAGTGTATCGTTATCACAATCTAAATATAAATATTTTATAATCTGAAAATTCCCAGACTGCTCTCCTTTTTTCCAAAGTACCTTTCGTTTCCGACTAAAGTACCACATGAACCCTGATTCGACCGTTCGAGTGAATGCCTCTTGGCTCATGAAGGCCACCATTAACACTTCTTTAGAAACGACATCCTGAACCACTACTGGAACCACTCCTCCGAGTTTGTCGAAGTCGATTTCATTTATCGTATTATTGTTCATATTCTCTGGTTCCTTCCCCGTTGCGGAATGGTTTTTACCCCCCCAATTCCTAATCGTTTTCTAGCTTAAAAAAAGGTTACCTCTCCTCCTTATGAAAAAGAATATACATAGAAACTTATTTTTGTCAATTCAGGTTTTCGAAATATAAAAGCAAAGGGTCGGCGCGCGGACCCGATCCTCAGGGGGTCAGTATACTCTCGCTGCTATGATGTGTCCCAATGGTTCCTATAAACTGCTTCTTCAGGTTTGAAGAGAATCAGGAATTCCAACGAGTATTCTTGCTAGGTTGAGTCGTCTCTCACTTTCTGAAGGACTCTGAGAGCTCCATCCCACTACAATAATGACAGTTCCTACTCGGAGCGTGATGTCAAGATTTATGTTATACGTTGTATCCGATAGAACTATTTATTGGCGCACCCTTTTTGCCTCCGCTTCCAACAGCAATGGAAATGCGGCAGCAATATCCCCAAGCCGCTCACCTAAAACCTTCTAGGAGGCCATACTTTTCAAGTAGGTCGTTTAGAATCAAAAAGATGTCACTACGCCAATCATCCTTTAGTTGGCCCATTATTAGGCGCGTTAAGGCTCGGTCCTCTTTTGATAGATCAGCTTTTTCTAACCTTTTGCATCTTCCAAGAATTTCAAAGTCCTCGGCCACAGACAAAACATAGGTCCTTCTGTCTGCCTCCGAAAGATCCTGCAGGTGCTGCGCAGTCAACTCACGTCGTCGCTGGCGCAACAATTCCTGATATTCGGAGTCCTCCTCCAGAGCGCTACGCAGTTTAAGTCCTTTGAACCCTAAACCGATGTAAAACTCAACAATTCTGTCAATGTTTGGTTTGCCCGAATATTCTTGGCCGACATCCTTCCGTATCTCTTTACTATGATCAGTACCGTCGTAAATAAACCCCATCATCCTGTCCACAACCTGACTGATGGCAAGTTTTGTCGTGTCTATCTCAATTAGGTCGTATCTTCGAAAGCCAGCAATTACCTTTGATAAGAATACCGGATCATCAAGATCACGTTCCGACTGCGATCGGTAACGGCGTTTGTGCATTCTCTTTCTTCGCTGTGACTCCTCTACAGTAAGGAGGAAGGTAAGGGTTGGTCGTTCGATATCTAGATCGGTGATTGTTAGTGGTACAGAACCATTGTAGGCCACATGGTAAGCGGACGTGGACAAAACATAGCGATCGCAGACAACCGGTCGCATCTGTCGAAGAACTCGAACGCGTTCAGACACGTAATGAGCTGCCGCAAGATAGAAAAGAAAATGAGCAATTGACTTCGGATTCCGATCAATATAGGTTCCAGTATTGCCGAACGTTCGTGGAGGAGTCTGAAGACGTACAGCCTTCATTCGTCTCGCTAACTCCCTCGACACGGTAGTTTTCCCTACGCCATCAACTCCTTCGATAACGATAAATGGCATCATTAGCTGAGTGTCCATTTGTCCAAGTCCTGCCTTCAAAGTTCGATGAAATGTCTGCTGATCCCCGGCACGTTTGCAGCGGATCGCGCCCACATCGTACCCATTTCGACTCCATTGTCAAACCCCTTGAGGCTCCAGTCCTCTAGCAGGCCACGAAATATGCCAGCACCAAAGACATCCCCACAGCCGATAGTGAAAAACCTCTTGGAAGGTCGTATCGTTTTAACGAGCCAACTTCGGGATGAGACATTATCGCCATCTCTATGGCAGCGCACTACCCGTCTGCTTGACGTTATCACCAGTCCAAGCGTGCGACCGCCAAGATCCCAAAGATGAGTAAGAAGATGGTCCTCCGCACCTGATTCGCTAGGATTTTCGCCAAGCTTAAGCAAAATTGATTCAAATTCTGGGCGATTCAGTTGGAGATAATCAGCTGCGCAGAAAAGCGATTCCCAACCGTTTGGTGGCTCAAGAAACCTAGCTCCCAATCTATCCCTTTGATAGAGAAACATATGCGGGTCCAAGAATATCCGATATCCACGCTCGGCTAGTTCTATCACCGTTGATACATCAACATCATGACCAAGCATGAAATTTACATACACGGACCTAGCGCCTACACGCTCAAGCGTCGAGAGTATTGCATCTATTCTGATCGCTTTCCCGTGTGTTGTCGTGTGTTCTACGGGTTCCCTTGCACCAGGGGCCCAGCAAAGGCAACACCGCGGTAAGGCGTCACGAGTGGTATGTACACTTTGGAAATCAGGAAGAAGTCGCCCGTCAAAAATCTCCCTGATTTCCCGAAGAGCTTCGTCAGTTGACAAAGAGACTACAGCTGTATGCGTATTAGAAGCAGAGAACGCTGAAAGAGCGTGCAGTATACCTCCGTATCCCCTAAATACAGCTGCGTTCGTCCCTCTATTGGGAATAGAGACAAAAACATCCTCTGTAATTAACCCAACAACAACGGCTATCTCCATTGTCGCCGCCTACACGTCTGAAACCTAGATAACTATTCCTTTTTTACCCAGGTGAATACCTCCTAGAGGTTCCCGTCGGGTTTTATGAACTGAGCGGTTCGCTGATCCCGCCGCTGCGTCATCGGCTCCTTGAGAAAGTTGCCCCCAGCCGCCTTGAGCTCCTGTAGGTCATGTCGATGTCCGATACTTCGCCCAATGAGAGAGAAACGCGGGACCCCGTCGCTCTCGGGCCGCTTCCCCGTGAGATCCGCGGCGGCGTCCAACGACATCAGTGCCAAGGGCACATCAGCGGTGGCGAACTCGACATAACCTTCGTCACTTTGCTTGACCTCGAATCCGAGCTTCTTTTCGTAAAACCCCCTCGAAGCCTCAAGGTCGGACACGTACAGAACTGCAAAGCTGATCTTTGACTTGACTGCTACTATGGTTTCCTCCTTTCTTGTTATCTGCTTCCTTCATAAGCAGCTCTACCCTATCAGATCATCTGTTCTCCATTCAAGTACGGGTAATGGCCCTCGTTGAACCACCTGATTCTATCAAAGTACTCATTAGGCACCCACGCGGTGTTCACGTAATAGTAATCGTACTGTGCTCATCCTTCCAGTGTCTGCGGCGGCGAAAACCCTGCCTCCAGTGTTGTGGAATAAAGAGGAGTCCCTGTATATGGGCCATAGAAGTGAAGGATAAGAATTTGCTTTTCCGTTCGCTGCTTGTCAAGTTCCGGAACCAGCTTGAAATCCCATCCTTCGCTCGCCGACGACAATAATCCAGCCTTCGGGCGATGTCAAGACCGCTTAGTAGCGGAAGAAAACGGGCCGGGCAGGCTAGGCCGGCCGGATCCGGCGACGACAGATCCATCAATCGATTGGAACTCTCCCCTCAGGCTCGGAAATTATCATGGAAAATATTCGACCGGAGGGTCAGCGGCCATCCCGGGCTCCAGGCGACTTTGCTGACGTGGGATTCTACTCCTTCGCCGTGGAAAACACGAGCGGGATCGCGTGGAAAGCCACTGTCAAAGCCTCTTTTAACGTGGCAATGATCCAAGGCCAGATCTGGTTATCTTTAACAATCTATCGGGACTCTGACTTCATAACCAATAAAAACCAAGTTGTCTCTTCCCCCGGGCCATACGGATTGACGACATCGTCTTACGACGTCGAACCCAATCACAAATACTATGCTGTTGCGTTTATTTGTTGTTCGCCTCCGACAGACCAAGCAGCCGCTGCCAAGGTTAGAATTCCGGAAATCAAATGGACCGTCGAGTTCTAAACCCGTCCCGCGATTCTTCAGCAATCCCGCCGGCGTGATCCGAGCCAAACGCTGCCGCCCAGGCTTGAGGTCGAGCCCCGCCTTGACCTTCTCTTTTAGCCGACAAGAGTTCCCCGTGATGTTGACCATCGCCGCATGATGCAGAATCCGGTCCAGGATGGCCGTCGCGATCGCCGGATCGCCGAAGATCTCGTTCCACTGGCTAAAGCTGATATTCGAAGTCAGGATTTCTATTAAATAAATGCGTCACGACGTTCGTTATTTTTGATAAAATGATTCTAGTTCTCTTTAGCCGGCTGGAGAGAGTCCCACCTTTTTAGTTCCCATCAACTCCCCTCTCCCCTTTGATAACAGCCTGCAGCTAAATGTGCCCAAAAGTTGTGTAATTCGCCAGAAATAAAATTAGGTTAATTCTTTCTAAATAGAGCCTGTCCCTTTTCCTGCAGACTTATTCACAGAATAAAAAAAGATTTGATGTTGATTCCCCTTTTTTATTTGTATTTTTTTTAGAGGCGATGATCCGCAACGTTTATGTAGTCGACAGATTATCAACCACATGAAACTCGCGTTTGTTGCCGCAAAGCCTCCCCCGCCACACGTCGCCTCTCAGGAATTCCTTGGGGCTGCCGATACCTCGGCAGAATATTTTTTATAATTTTCTTCTTCTTCGGGGGAAGACGTCTGTATAACTTCTGGCTCTTTTGGTCCCGACAGCAGACTCTAGACCACATCCCAGTGGCTCTTACCCTGACTTGACACTCCCGCTGGCTGTTATTTACTATCTTTCCCGATGGGAGGATTTGAAAATCGATGCAAAGAGGCACGACCAGCCGTCACGGCTGAAAAGCAAATTACCATCAATCAACTGCAAGGTACAGAATCAAGAATGTGCGTGGACAAGGCATCCTATACATTTTTTGATGTTTCGTTATTGCTTATTTTTAAAAGAAGAGCTTAGCACCTCCGTAGACAGAAAAACGAGGGGTTCCATAGCCAAGGATCATTTCATATTTTTTATCAAGGATATTATCGAAGCGGCTGAAAATTTGAATATGAGAGCTCAGGTCGAAAGATGCGGAAGCATTGAAGAGAGTATAGCCCGGTAAAGTAACCTGAGGATAGGGCCAGGTAGAAAAGTCCGCATCGTCTCTTTTTCCGATGTAAAGAAAGGAAAGATTGATGGACCATTTTTTAAAA
>Ga0315293_10001587_pt1 | contig 22060 bp, 21 predicted proteins | sample YL17G13_20_MG_FD_203071 | JGI IMG/M metagenome (GOLD analysis project Ga0315293, IMG submission 203071) | Sediment microbial communities from Yellowstone Lake, YNP, Wyoming, USA - YL17G13_20 | ecosystem: Environmental > Aquatic > Freshwater > Lake > Sediment | place: USA: Wyoming | collected... | reverse complement strand
CTAGAGCAGCACCCTGCTAGAGCAGCACCCTGCTAGAGCAGCACCCTGCTAGAGCAGCACCCTGCTAGAGCAGCACCCTGCTAGAGCAGCACCCTGCTAGTATCCTATTATGCCCTATTGCGTATAGATATAAGATGATTATAGATTGTATATAACATATATACTATCTTATATTATGCAATAAAAATTGCATAGTGTGTATAACTATGTGTATAAAGATGTGTATAACTATGTGTATAACTATGTGTATGTGTATGTGTATGTGTTTTAAATACATATAAAAGTTTTTCATATGACGCACCGCGTCATAAAAATAGGCTCATTCTAGCAGTCTTTAAATAAATCATCATATTTTTTTATGATTGCCTATAATCTATTGTTTATATCAGTATTAAGAGAAGTTTACCCCCTATTTTACAGGTTATACCCCCACTACCCCCTAATTTACATGAAAAGAATCATAAAAATTGACCGGCAGACCCCACGCACCTTTGCTCACTACCCATTTTTCATGTTTCCAACAACAATAATCTAATCAAAACGCCTATTTTTTCCTACAACAAAAGTTTACTTAAAATCTCCACTAATTGATTACCCTACACCTAATATTGTTAAGTATAAATTCAGCATTTTGAAATTCAATTTAATCTTTCTTAATACTTTGATTTTCAACGTTTTTTATACTAAAAACTTTGATATTCAAACATAATCTCCTTTAATTATTTTCAACAGTAAAATCAATATTTTTCCCTCTTGACAGAATTTTATTTATGTGGTAAAATAAATTAGAATTTCTATATTCAAAATCAAAAGGAGAAAATATGATAAACAACATAAAAGAAAAAATATCTACTGGAAAAACTGGAGCAATATCCGAACTAATAGTATGTGCTGATTTACTGGACAAAGGATATGAAGTTTTTCGTTCAATAAGTCAATCTTGTTCTTGTGATCTAATAGCAATGAAAAATAATGAAATTATAAAAATAGAAGTTAAAACAGGAAGGATTAAAAGTGATGGAAATATTGGTTATGCTATAAAAGAAGAACAAAAAAATAATTTTGATATTTTAGCTATTGTTGTAAATCAAATCATAACTTATCTTGAACACGATGCAGTAATGAAAGAAACGACAATACCAAAAATTGAAAATCAAATACGATATTATAATTCTACTTATTTCAAAAATCATCCATATGAAAATGAAAATATATCATAAAAAATATCAATAAATTAGTAAGGGGGTAAGTGGTAGGATGACCCAGGTTAAAAAAAATATGCCAAAATCAATAAATACGAGGTATCATACCTATTATTGGCATATATTTTTTTACTAACAATTTATAGATACATAATACCTAGTCAAAACAGACTTAGCTATAAGCAGAGGAATCATAGCAAAAAATACATTAATTTTAGTCGCTAAAAGTGCTACGTTGGCTTGAGTCAGATTTTTCATCCTAATCTTTCAGACAAAAGTGAGGCAATAAATGATAAATAAAATAAAAACAATTTTTGGTGCTAATGTAACCTGTTTTCATTGTGGAAAAATCTATAAATCCATCTCCGAATTCATTTTAATTCGAAGTCTTGGTCTAGCATTAAAAGGCCAATGTATAAAATGCAACAAATGGATAAATTGTAATTCTATCTGGAAAGTATCAGAAATATTCCAAACACAAAACGGAAATCCAGTTTTAATTTATTCAGCAATAGAAAAAATAAAATAGGGCGCTAGAGTTTTTGTTTCCAATAGAAAAAATTAGATTCCCACTTATTGAACTCAATTCTCTTTGTCTCCCACCTATACAGATTACTAGTTCACAAGGTTTTTATTTCCAGCAATGTCAATAAAGATTTCTATATTGTCATCTGGTCAGGTTTCCAGCAATAATAAATTATTCTTTTTTTTGATTCTTTTTGATTCTTTTCGATTCTTCACGAAGTTTACCACTATTAAGGTTTTAAATATATAATACACCTTATCCTCTTTACTTAATAATAATGTTTAAAGAGCGTTAATATATATCTATATATATATAATAATTAATTAAATAATATCTACAGAGAACTTAAAGCGTTAATATAATACTACCTCCTCATATTATGTATATATATTATTTTTTATATATTTTATTATTTTAAAAGCATATATATAATAAATATAAATACGTAATATAATAATGTAGTTTAATAAGTAGATCAGTATATATAATAATAAAGTAAGAACTTAAGTTAATATAATAATGAAGTATATTAAAACTTATATATTATATAAAAGTAAATTAACATATAACCATAATAATAGAATATGTATTAATAGTATAGTACCATTAAGTACTTAAGAGTCTATGCGAAAAATCTATACGCATTAATTTGCTTTTATTATTAAAATCTACTGGTTATTAGGATTAAACTAACTTATATACCAAAATACAATTTTAATAAAACATGTTTACTTTTATTGCCAAAAGTACAATTTAATTTAATATTGACCCTTGACAAAAAAGAAATAATATGATATACTATATAATGGGGAAACATAAAAAATAAGGAAAGGAAATAAAATAATGATAATAGATCAAGATGAAGAATATTGGAAAAATCAAAAAGAGCATGATGATAAATTAAAAGAATCAAATAAAGAAAACGTTAAAGAATGGCGAAAAAATAATAAAAATAAAATGGAAAATTATATAAGAAAAAATCAATTAAAGAAAAATTATGGAATAACTCCTGAACAATATGATGAATTATTTATTCAACAGAAGGGACGTTGTGCTATTTGTGGAAGACATCAAACAGAATTTAAAAATAGATTGTCAATTGATCATGACCATGTTACTGGAAAAGTTAGGGCTTTGCTTTGTACTAATTGTAATTTTATTTTAGGGAATGCAAAAGATGATATGACAATACTTTTATCAGCGATAAAATATTTGGAAAAATATAATGATTTTAAATGACAGGTACGAGAAAACCACGACTATACAATGTGATCGTTTTGGTTGTGGAAAAACAGAAGAATTTGATGATGGAGGTAGTATTGCTGATATAAAAAATAAACTTATTGACTTAGGTTGGACAATCATAATTACTAAGAAAAAAACAAAATATTATTGTCCGAATTGTATTTCACTAGTAGAAAATATAGGAGGTTGAGAAAAAAGAAAAATGTTACCAAATGTGGAGAAAATGTTTTCTCCATTAGATAATATAGCAGAAAGTTTTTGGAAATTGAATTTATATTTACAATCAATTACAAATACTGTAGAAAACTTGAACGAACAATTAAATATTATTTATGGAGATTCAGAAATTATAGAAAATTTAAATTGCGAAGATTGTGATTGGGATGAAATGTCTTATAAACATTATTGCCAGAAACTATTGGATTTTAGTTTTGATGAATATGCGAATGGAGATTGGAATTTAGATTAATGTTAGAAATAAATAAAATATATTTTGAAGATTGTCTTGTTGGGATGCAAGGAATAGACGATAAATCTATTGATATGATATTGTGTGATTTACCTTATGGAACAACCCATAATAAATGGGATACTATTATTCCTATTGACAAACTATGGTTACAATATGAAAAAATTATTAAAAATAATGGAGCAATTATTTTAACTGCAACCCAACCTTTTAGTAGTTTTTTAGTAACAAGTAATATAAAATTATTTAAATATGAATGGATATGGGTCAAAAGTAAAGTAACAGGATATTTAAATGCAAAAAAACAGCCAATGAGAAAAACAGAAAGTATTTTAGTTTTTTATAAAAATTTTCCAATATACAACCCTCAAATGAAAAAGGTAAAAGAAAGATTCGTACAAAGAAGCGGAGGATATTCTAGAAAAGGAATGGGTTATAATGATCATGATGCGATTAGTTCTAGTAACGGAGGATTAAATTACCCAAATAATGTATTAGAAATAAAATCAAGCACTACTGGATTACATCCAACTGAAAAACCTGTTGAGCTTTTTGAATATTTTATAAAAACATATTCTAATGAAAACGAATTAGTCTTGGATAACTGTATAGGTTCTGGTACAACTGCCATCGCCTGCCTTAACACAAACAGAAATTATATCGGTTTTGAAAACGATCCTAAATATTTCGAAATCGCCAATCAAAGAATTTTAGAGCATAAGGAAAAACTAAATGCTTTATAACATAAAATATTATAGTTTCAAAGATGAATCTGTAAACACCATGAATTTACAAGCTAATAATTTTCTACATGCAACAGAATTTATGATTGAATTTTTAGATAATAATTTTGGTGAAGATTCATGGGAAATTCTTAGTATAAAAACTAAATTTAATTTTATTGATGCCAGCCAGGATAATAATGTTCATATCGATTGGACTCCTAAAGATACCGCCGAATGTCCGATTTGTGCTTTGGAACATACTGTCCTAGATAATATTTTAGAATTTGAATGTTGGAACTGCGATGAACATTATCGATTGGCAGATAATTCTTGGAAAACTGTAACTTGCAACAAATGTGAATCTATTATTGAAAGGAGCAAACTAAAACGAGATATTGAAACTGGTAAATGGATATACGAAGATACAGAAATAGAATAGGAGGTCTATAGATTCATTGATAAAACTTGCTCAATATCAAATATTTAAATTTAAATCAGCAAGATTAAAAAATGTAAATTATAAACTTGATATAGATATTAAAACAGCTTATAAGAACGGCGAGGTAGTTACTTTAGGCGAAAGTGAACTAATTAGAATTATCAATAGATTAAAAAATAAAATTTGTGATCCTGACATAATCAAATTTTTAATATCAGAAAGAAGACTTATTAAAAAAATAGAAAATTCAAAAGAAAACAGAAAGCGTATTGCAGAAATAAATAATCAACTTTCGGAAATTTTATTTATTCCCGAAATTATTAACGTTGAATTCTCAAGTCCGTCTCATTACAGGCGAATTATAAAAAATGGATTGTGGATAAATGGTAAGAAATTTTCTAGATTGCTTACTGGCGCTGGAATGGCCCGTAGAAGCACGATTCAGTTTTGTGAAGAGGAATTTGGCAAAGAATTAAAAAGAATTATAAATAATGATCGTAATTTAAATATTGAATTAGTAGATAGCAAATACAATGCGTATTATGCTTTGGTTTCTTCAGCTAGTTACCCCGTTACGACTCCTCGTTTCTGTGTAATAAAAGATTATGAATTTACAAAAGAACGATTAGTAGATTTCGTGGTAGAAATAAAAGATGGGGATGATTATGTAGAAGAAAGAATAATGCCGATTTCACATAACGCATTTGATGGTCAAGGTTTAATTTCTTTAGAAATGGCTCAACAATGGAGTAAAGATTTAAAACTTCGTCATATTCCAAATTCATTTTGTATTCGAGGAGGTTATCTTAAAGGCCAAGTTGTTGCGTTTGATTTTCATAAGTTTGCTGATGAAACTGAAAATCATCTTATTTATGACGCATGGGGCAATGAAGTAGAAATAGATAATGTAGATGTAATTCTTACTGTTTCTCAATTGAAACTTTGGAATGCATATACCAGTTGCCATGATTATATGGAGTATTGCCAACGCAATGGTATAGGTTGGGGAATATCATTATATACACCTAAAAAGGATAAAGATTTTTTCTATAGTTCTTATCAACTTCTTCAAGTGTTAGACTTAACTAAAGAACAAATCCAACAAATGTGCGAACCAACAATTAATTGGATAACAAAGGTCGCTGGAGGAGATGTAAATTATGCTCTTTTATATTTATTGGGAAATATTTCCGATACGACAAACGAAGAAGAAATACAGAATTTATGGATAAACGATTTAAGTAAATTGGATAATTGGAGCTTAAAAGCATTATTATTAAACCATGATTTATTTGATGATTCTTATATTAAACGTTCAATCTATCAAAGTCTTAATAAAAAAATAAGAGAATTTCGCATGGGAAAATTATTGTTTCCTGGCAATTGGCAAGTTTGTATTTCTGATCCTTATGCGTTTTGTGAGCATTTGTTTTCATTGCCAGTAAAAGGATTGTTACAAGAAGGAGAACATTTTTCTGGTTATTGGAATAAAAATAAAATAGATACTGTTGCTTCTGGTAGAAGTCCTCTTACTTGGAAATCAGAAATGAATATTTTACATTTTAAAAATAATGATAATTTAAAAAAGTGGTTTGGGCATATTCAAAGTGGCATTATTTTTAATATTCATGGCATAGACACAATGTTAATGGCCGATTCTGATTTTGATTACGATTTGGCGTTCAGCACTTCTCAAAAAGAATTTATTATTGGGGCAAGTGGAGGCAAACCTGTAACTTACGAAAAGAAACTTCCATCTAAAAATATAATTGATGAAAGTAAACTATATCTTGCTGATATTAATACAATGGGAAGCGCAATTGGTTGGATTACTAATTTAGGAACGACTCTTTATTCTTTATTGTCATTATTTGATGAAAATAGTCCAGAATATAAAGAAATAATTTCCAGACTAATTATTATTCGTAAAGCACAAGGAAACGAAATAGATCGTGGAAAAGGTATTTTGGTAAAAGACCCGCCGAAGTGGGATAGATGGATAAAAATTACTGATGATATGTCTGATGAACAAAAAGAAAAAATAAGATTTAAAAATAAACTGGTAATTAATCGTAGACCAAAATTTATGATTTATTTATATCCAAATTACATGAAAAAATTTAAAAATCATCGGGATATTTATCAAAATTATTGTGAAAGTCTTTATGGGTATGGATTGGATGAATTAATTAATAATACAAATCGCAATCATTATGAACAGGAGATTTATGAAAAGTATCAGGAATTTAATCCGTTTATTGATTCTGAAAGTATTATGGGCATTATTTGCCGATATATGGAAAACTCCCTTGAGGAAATAAAAATAAATCTTAAAGATGAAAAAGATTTTGACTATAGTTATCTAATTGAAAATAATTTTCATTTAGAAAATATTGATTTTAATAAAAAGAAATTAATGCGAGAAGCCTATCACCATTTTAAATCTATCAAGGAAGGCATTTATAATTTTGACGATACTCAAGAATCAGTTGGGATAAAAATTCAAGAGTTAAATAAATGGTGCTATGAAAAAATATCATCTAATGGGAGTGAACTGGCAAATCTTGCTTTAGATTTATGCTATCGACAGTTTAAAACGGTTGGTAATCGAGATTTTTGTTGGAAAGTATTTGGTAGAGAAATAATAAATAATCTTATTGATAATGGTTATGATAGAGCATACATCCCTCTTTCGGATGAATTTGGAGATATTACATATCTTGGAAAACGATATAGTAATCTTGGCATAAAGGCGGAGGAAATATAAATTGTCTATAATTTTTTATGAATATGAATATTGTGAAAAAATTCTAAAAAAAGGGGTAAAAAAACTTTTTCAAAGAGATTTAAATTATCTTGCAAAATATTGGGAATATAAAGGAGAAAGTTATGAAAATATACAAAAAAATATTGAGGTGTTCTGTATTCGAAACAATGAAGATTTTAATGTAATACAAAGTTCGGAAATGATTTATAGGGCGCTTACTCATGCTAAAAATAACTATTTACGTTTTCCAACACCAATTATTATTACTCAGGCAGAAGTAAATACTATACGTTCTTTAGATGACTACAGAAAAGAAAAATTTCTTTTTATAATGTTACTTTGTGCCAAATATTTTAAAACACATAAATCTACTAAACATCCCAAAAGAAGTAAATTTGATAATACACTTTATAGCAATAGTTCAATAAAATATATTAAAGAAATAGCCAGAGTGGAATTTACTAGAAAAGAATGGAAAGAATTAAAACATGAACTTACAATAAAAGGATTAATTTCCCCAACTATTTTTGGAAGTAATTATTGGGCAGTAGGCTTTAGAAATGAAAATTCAGAACCTTGCTTTATTATTAATGATTATAGAAATATTATTGCTTATTATCAAGAATATTGCGGAGAAGTTATGGTTGATTGTGAAAATTGTGGAGTTAGAACTTCTAAAAAATCATATCGACATGATCTTTGCAGAATATGTTTTCAAGAAAAAAGAAAAGAAAAAATTAATAATAATGCTAAAAAATATTATACAAAAAGATTTTTATACAAAGAAAAATAAGTGTTTTTCGTATAGGTATAATCTATTTGAAAACATGCAAAATTTTGGAAATCTAAAGTGGAAGAGAAAGGTAATTTACATATAAAAAAATGGCTAAAAAACCAATTATAAAAGAAAAAATAGAAAAGAATGAACTTATTCGTTTAATTGCTCAAGATTCGGATTTAAGTATGAAAGTTGTCCGAATAGTTTTAAATTCTACCATAGATACAATTGGAAGAATTTTAGAAAATGATAATTCATTAGAAATACAAGGATTTGGAATATTTTACATAACTGATCTTCCAGAACAGGATGCTTATGATCCTGTTAGAAAAATAAGATATACAAGACCAGCAACTAAAATGATAAATTTTAAACCTGGAAAAAACTTAAAAAAAATAATCAAATAAAATCGTAATTTCATTTAGGAAAATTCGGAGGTAGCAATATAAGGCTTCAGAATAATAAGGAAGGTGAAAATGGCAATAGTTCTTGATCAAATATGTCCCGCCATTGAGGTAACTGGTACTGGTGGGAGTATTGTTTTAACCTTTCCTACTGCTCCCGCTTCGGGCGCATTGGTTGTTGTTGGAATAAGCCAATGGGATAGTACTTATGGTATTACTAATGTTACAGATAATCAGGGAAATACTTATTACGAAGCAATTACAAAAGCAAATGCTGCTACATCTATTCTTAGTGCTATTTATTATGCAAAAAATGTAACCTCTAGTGGTACATTTATAATTACGGTTAATATAGGAACTGCTGGTACTGATAGTGCGGCGGGGGCAGTTTCTTATACGGGGGTTGATACAACAAATCCCACTAGTGGATGTGGAACTAATTTAGGTCTTGGTACTACCCCTGATTCTGGTAGCATGACACAGGCAAATAATGCTGTTTATTTTGCTAATTTGAATTATGCTGCGGCTACCACATCATCTTCTACTATTCCTTGGAATCAAAGATTTGTAGTGGATAACGCTGCTTTTGCTCCTATTAATGCAGAAGATTTATTTTCAACTGGATCACAAATTGCTCGTTGGACAATAGGATCGAGTACAAATTATGTTGCTAGTATAGCGGCATTTAAAGAAGCAACTAGTACATCGGCAATAGTCGATGCTTCTGTATCGTTAGGGGGAATAGGTAATTTAACTTCAACCGGACAAATACCAAGCAATATTGATTTAAGTTTAGAGTATACGGTCTTAGCTGCTACAACTCGTACAAACACTACATTAATTAAACCAAACAATACTGTAGATGGAGATTTTTTACTTGCTTTAATTTATATTGAAAGCAGTAGTATAGCTGTTACTGCACCCGATGGTTGGAATCTTATATGCTCTAGTATGTCAAGTGGCAGTTCTTTTAGAAATATTTTATATTATAAACGCGCCAGCGGAGAACCGGCTGATTGGACATGGACACATGTTAATACTACCCCCGGATTTACCTGCGGATATGTAAAAAGATTTACGGGAGTGGTTGCGTCAGGCGATCCAGAAGATTGTACAAGAACGGTTAATGTGGGTAGTAGTACAACACCAATTTGGGATGCTGTTACAACTCTTACTGATGGCGCGGCACTGATAGGTATTGAGGGCAATTTTGTAACTGCGTCTAGGCGAACATTGTCTACTCTTACAGAACGGATAGATGGGGATGATGTATTTTTACAGGCTGATTTAAAAGGAACGGCTGGTAATAGCGGTTCTTTGGGGGCAACAGACTCTTCTACTGGCGAATGGATAGCACAACTTTTAGCATTAAAGCCAACAACAAGCGCATCGTCAGGAAGCCCAAGCGTTCTTAAGGATGTTATTTTTATTTGGCCCGGAAGCGCATCTACTATTCCTTCGGGGTGGTCAAGAGTTACAAGTTTGGATGGAATATACCCGTTAGGTGCTAGTTCGGGGAGCGATCCTAATACTACGGGTGGTTCAAATATTCATGTTCACACTACTGGAACTCATACTCACTCTGGAAGCGCACATATTCATACCGTTCCCAATTCTGGTTCTGGTGCTGGAAATACAAACAGAGATACCGGTACTGTAAGACCTCCTACTGCCCATACTCACTATAACAATCCAAGTACAGTTAATCCAACAGCAACTACGGGTAGTCAAGCGCCTACTTCTGGTTCAGTAAGTCTTGAACCAGATTTTTACAGTGTTATTTATATTAAAAGTGACGGCACTACAGATGGTTTATCAGGAAGTATTGTGGGATTGTGGAACAATAATACATCAACTCCTTCTGGATTCGCTTTGGCAGATGGTAGTGGTGGTAGACCAGATTTAAGAAATAAATTTTTAAGAGGTGCATTAACGGGGGGAGATAGTGGTTCAACTAGTGGTTCTGCTGGTCACTCTCATACAATCGATACTCATACTCATAGTGATAATTATGCTCATGCTCACCCTACCGTTACTAGTGCCAGCACTGATACCGCAATGGTTGGTGGCCCTATTAGTGGTACGGCTGTTCAAACTGCAACACAAGCCCATACACATGTTTTAACAATTGCAAGTCAAGCAACGGATGCAATTACTACAAATACGGATACTGCTCAATTTAGTAATAATGAACCTCCCTATATAAAACAAGCATTTATTCAAAATACAGGATCAATATCGCTTCCTGTAGGAATTATTGGTTTATGGACAGGTTCATTATCTCAAGTTCCTGCTAATTGGGTTTTATGTACTGGAGGAAGTGGAACTCCTGATTTAAGAGATAAATTTATTAAAAGTGCTAGTGCTTTGGGGGAAATTGGATTAACGGGCGGTTCTCTTACCCATACCCATACAGTAACAGGGCATAATCATGCAATTGCTACACATGATCATACAATTTCACACGCAAATGGTGCTGGTACGACTGAAACGGCAGGGGCAGTAGGTTGTGCTACAACTGCACATACCCACAGTTGGGCCAATGTTGGAGCTTCTGGCTCATTTTTGTCTACATCAACAACTCCAACAATATCAACTAATTCTTCTTTACCGGCATATTATACAGTTGCTTATATTCAATACCAAGGAAGCGGAAGCGGTGTTACAACTGTTTCCGGTTCTACTATATTAACGGGCAATACAGATTTAAGCACTATTGCACTAAATAATATATTATCGTTGATAAGTTTGGCGGGGAATGGAAATTTAACTTTATCATCCTTAGTAACATTATTAAATGTCATTAGTTTAAATGGAACAGGAAATTTAAGCTTAAGTTCTTTAATAAACATATTAGCGCAAACTATATTATCGGGAAAAGATGACATCTCATCTCTTGCTGTTTTATTGATTGCTGCTATTGCAACACTAACCGGAAATAGCGATATTTCTAGTATTCCTGTTTTGACTATTTTTTCTAATACGATTTTAAATGGAATTGGTTCTTTATTAGCAACGGCATTAGAACAAGCAGCAACAATAAGTGGATCGGCTATATTAACTGGAAGTCTTGATACAAGTTTGAATGCTTTAAATACTCTTATTGGACAATTAGCTATAGAAGGTAAAGGCAGTATAGATGCTCAATCTTTAGTAATTGCCTTGTTGCAATCTATAATGTCTGGTCGAGGCGATATTCAAGCAAATGTTTTATTATTAATTTCTACATTAATAACATTGGTTGGAAATGGCGATTTATCAACTATTTCACTTTTGACTACATTTGGAACAACTAGTTTAAGTGGAACTGGATTATTAGCTTCTTCGGGATTAATTTCTATTCTTGCTAATGCTTCAATTTCTGCAAAAGCAGATTTGTTAACTACCGCTTTACAAATTGCAGATGGTAGATTTATCGCTGATGGCAATGGAACTTTAAATGCCCAATCTTTGATAAATATTTTAGCACAATCAATAGTATCTGGACAAGGAAATATTCAATCTTCTGCAACTTTATTGATTGCTGCAATTTTAACTTTAACAGGCAATGGTGATTTAAGTTTAAGCGCAATTAATAGTGCTGTTGCAAATGCTATTTTAAACGCTAATGGAACTCTAACATCGATTGGGTTAAATAATATTCTTTCTGCCGGTGTTTTAAGTGGCAATGGCGATCTTATTACATCTTCTCTAATAATCATTCAATCTTTGATAAGTTTACTTGGTAGTGGAGATATATCAAATACTAGCCTTCCATTTTTAACTATACCATCAAATGCAATTTTAAATGCTTTTGGATATTTATTTCCTATATCTTTTATTCAAGGTCTGGTAGATGGTAGTGTAATTTTATCAGCAAATGGTGATTTGATAATAAGTGCATTAAATTTGATAACTGCCCAACCTGTTCTTTCTGGACAAGGTAATTTATCAATAAGTGCATTGAATCAAATATTTGGTCAAACTACACTTTCTGGACAGGGAATTTTATTATTAGAAATTTTATTGGCTATTTTAGGACAATCAATATTGTCTGGACAAGTTACTAATCAAGCCGAAGCAAAAATATTAATAGATTCGCTTACAAATCTAACTGGAAGGCTTGATCTATTACCAGTTGGATTTAATACTAATTTATCTTCAACTGTTTTAACAGGCGAATTAACTAATCTTGCTTCTGCTTTGCTGGTAATTAGTACTTTATCTACTTTAATTGGTAATGGAAATTTAGATGTTGCCTCAACTATAATTATACCTTCTTTTACAACTTTGAGTGGTATTGCGTCTTTGTTAGCAATATCTACAGTAGAAGGGTTAGTTGATGCATTGGCTATATTGTCTGGACAAGGTAATTTAACTTTAAGTGCATTAAATGCTATTAATGCTCAATTGGCGCTTTATGCAAGTGGTGATTTAAATGTTTTGCCAGTTTTAAATATTTCTGCATTTTCAAGTTTGAATGGAATTGCTTTTCTTATTGCAACTGGAACAATTGAAATAATTACTAATGTTGTAACAGGAAGTGCAATTTTAGCAGGAAGAGGCGATTTAATACTTTCTGCTTTGAATCTTGTAAATGGGGAAACGATAACAACAGGGCAAGCCATTTTATCAACACAAGCATTGGTAAATGTTTTATCAAATGCTATTTTATCAGGACAAGGTAATACTCAAGCATATGCAACTTTATTAGTTAGTGCAATAGGTGCTTTGTATGCTGCTGGTGCAATAATTCCAATAGGAACAATTCCAAGCGGAATTTTGCTGATTACTCCTTTATCTAGAACTTATATTATACGAGGTGAAGATAGAATATTTGTGATAGATGATGAGGGCCGAATTTTTTTAATAGATTTGGAAGATAGAGGATTTTCAATTGATTCTGAAAAGAGAATCTTAGTAGTTAACTCTCAAAAAAGAGATGATGAAATTTTAGATTAAATTAGAAATTATAGGAGGTAAATGAAATGCCATTTTCAACATTCGAGGGCACACAAATTATAGAACATATGTTCCGCAATCAGGCATATACGACTCCAAGCGCTATCTGGGCATCACTACACAGTTCTGCGCCAGATGGTAATGGAAGTGCAGAAGTTACTGGTGGTTCATATGCGCGGCAACAAGTAAGTTTAAATGCCGCATCTAATAAAAGTGCTGCTTCAGCAAGTACAATATCTTATCTCTATATGCCGGGAACGAACGTGACTCACGCAGGACTCTGGCATGCAGGAGCGGGAGGCAGTTTTCTTTTATCGGGATCGCTCAGCGCAAGTAAGGCGTGTAACAGCGGAGACACTTTTCAATTCGCGGCTGGAAATTTTGTTGTAACTTTAACTTAATATACAATATTTATTGTATAATCAATAAAATATAAAGGGGTAGGGTCGCTCCCGAAAAACACTACTCCTGTGTTCTTCCCTTTATTTTTTATATAAAGGAGAATTTATATTAAGGAGAACAATTGAATAAAATTTCTGGAATATATAAAATATTAAATAATATAACAAATGATGTTTATATCGGACAAAGTAAAAATTTAAATCAAAGAGAAAAAATACATTTTTCTGTTCTTAAAAGAAGAAAACACGAAAATCCATATCTTCAAAATGCCTTTGATAAATATGGAGAAAAGAATTTTATTTTTGAAATTATTCAAGAATTGGAAAACGATCAAGAACAATTGAACTTGATGGAAATTTATTGGATTGCTTATTATAATTCTTTTAAGGACGATGGAGGAGGATATAATTTAACTAGAGGCGGAGATTGTATTATTTTATCCGAAGATACTAAAAAACGTATGTCAATTTCTAAAAAGGGGATAATACCTTGGAATACAGGTTTAAAAACTTCAGAAAGCACTAAAAGAAAACAATCTTTGGCTACTAAAGGAGTTCCAAAATCTGAAGAAACTCGAAAAAAAATGTCAATAGCACAAACTGGAAGAAAATATTCCGAAGAACAAAATAAAAGAAATTCAGAAAGACAAAAGGGTGAAAAACATTGGAATTTTGGCGGTCATCATTCAGAAGAAACCAAGAACAAAATTGGCGAAGGCAATAAAGGAAAAATTATATCCGAAGAATCTAAACAAAAGATTTCTATTGCTAATTCTGGAAAATATCCTTCTGAAGAGACAAAACAAAAGATGTCTGAATCACAGACTGGAAGAACACATTCCGAAGAGACAAAACAGAAAATGTCCGAATCTGGTAAAAAAGCATGGGCAAAACGCAAACAAGAACAACAAGAAAACGATTTAACCGAGAAGGGAGAATAAACATATGACAATAGATAACGCGTTCCAAAAAAGCCTTTCCGGTGTACTTGATTTTAAATTCGATTGGCGCGCAAAAACAAATGGCACAACAGGAGATGAAGAAGTCCAAGATTGGCTCTCTGTTGGAGAAACAATTTCAGCATATCAAATAACTGTTGATAATTCTATTTCAACAGGAGGTTCTACAGTACGATTAGCATTTGACAGTGGTGCAAATTCACTTAATGCAATGTATACTCCTAGTGTAGTTTTAGGTGGTTCTGATGATAGGGCATATTTTAGTGGATCGCCTGTAAATGCATATGTTGATATTTATTCTGTTCCATTGAATACATTGTTTGATGGAAGAAAAGTCACGGCAGTTGTGCGTGGTAAAGTAAAATCTGCTGCTACATCTTGGTTGGATTCAAACAACCATATTCTTCTAGCTATTTATACTTCCCCATTCGGGAATGATATAACAATAGATATTGGAACGGATGGTTTGCTTGAATGGACTATGATGACCGGTGGATTTCCTGGTATAATAAAAAGACAAGTATCTGTAAGTGATTTAGATTGGATGACGCTTGGATTAACTATATCACAAACTGCTGGAGAATTATGTGCTTACAAAGACGGTTTACAACAAGGCGCTCCTGTTACAGCGGGTATGAATTGGTCAAATCCTTTGTGGGTAAATGGATGCTTTATTGGAGGCCCAAATTGGATAGGATGGGCCAGCGATTGTATTATTTCATTTGGCGTAGTTGCTACTTCTGCCCAAATGTTAGATATTTATACAAAGTTAGATTCTGGTATATTAACAAGTACCGACCTTGATATAATATTTGGTATTGATAATTATGCCGGGTGGAAATTAGACGAAGATTCTGGTATAAATATTGATAGTAGTTCTAAAACTGATTCTGATACCAGCATTACAGTGTGGTTAAGTGGAGGCGAAATTTTTAAAAATTATAAAGTTTCTTGTCGCATAACTACTTCTGCGAGTCGAACAGATGAACGAAGTATAATTGTAAGTGTCGTAGATCGTTAATTATAATAAAATTTTGATTTTATATCCTTATATGATGAGGATGAAAAGGAGGATTATTTAATGGCTTTAACTTTTATTCCAGGCGGGGCTGGAAGTTATTCTTGTATTAATTCCGATATTTCAAGCGGTTCTGTAACAGGAGCTAGATTTATTGGGGCAAAACTTTATGTAGAAGATACTGGCCTTTGGTATATTGTTTCAGCAAATGGAGGATTAGTTCCATTTTCTCAGCAAGTAAATACTGGCCCTGATTTAGTAACAGGCGCAAAAACTTTAAATTTAACTTTGGCATCAGGAGCAGGACAAGCCCCCATTGCTGATACTTCAAAAACCTTGGGTATTTATATTACTTCGTCTTCTGCTGCAATTATAGGATTAGAACCTGTTGCAATTGCTGCTGGTTCTGCTGCTGGTTCTGCTTTATCTGGAAGTTGGACTACTGGTATTCAGTCTCCTTCAGGAATTTGGAATTTTTATAATATTGGGTATGGGGTAAGTCGGATATTATATATACGTGCCGGTGCAAGCGATACATTTAAATTAATTCAAATGTAAATAAAACTCAGATTTTATTATTTTAAAATGTAAATATAAAGGAGGACAATGAATGAATTTTACAATACAGCCAGAAGATATTCCTTTTTTAATTGTGGTACTTACTGCGTTAGTAGCAATGATTTTTCAATTGGCCTTTATATTTACTAAACAAACAAGAAAAGCTAAAAAACCAATTCGTTTTATAACAATATTGTCTCTTTTATATATAATTATTTTTTATACTGGAGCAATTATACAAGATATGCCGTATTTAGGGCATGGATTGGTGGCATCTGTTGGATTTATATTTGTAATTATACCTCTTATTGCTGATTGCATTGCTGACTGGAGACGGGAAAAATGAATTATGAGTTTTTAACAATAATTGTAGCGATATTCATTGGAATTGCGAGTATTAGTACATCCATTCTTGTTGCTCTTAGTGGAGTAAAAAAGTCACAGATAACTAGTTTAAATGAAACCGTTGCAACATTAGGAAAAGAGAATGAACGATTGCGAGAAGATGTTACTAAATTAGAAAATTATAATGAACAATTAAAAAATGAACGAGAAACATCAAGACAACTTAGACAAGAAAAAGAAAACAAATTATTTTCTAGTTTTGAAGAAAAAATAGCGAGTTTAACTAGAAGTATTGAATTTTTAGAAAAAGAAAATGCTGATTTAAAACAAAAAATTATTCAATTAGAAAAAGATTTTAAACTCCAAACAGATGTTTTAACAGAAACTATTAGGGTTTTAAAAAATGAAAATACTCAATTGCGAGAGAATATTGTTAAATTAATAAATGATAATATCGAATTGAGAAAAGATTTAGAAACATCAAAAACTCATCGCACAGAAAGAGACAAAGAGATTGCCATTTTACAGGGCGATATAAGACAATTACAAATAACATTGGGAGAACGTAATTGTGAAATTGAAAAAATGGAAAAACAAATAGAAATTTTGCAAGATATAAATAAAGAAAATAAAATTTGAAAGGTAGGTAATCATGAGTAAAGATTTCTACTTTCAAGAAGGTGTTTTGAAAGAATTAAAAAAAATAAGAAAATTATTAAAAAAGATATATGAAAAGGAGAAAAAAATGGATGCTGAATTAGAGGCCTTGATTGCCCAAGTTGCGATTACTCAGGGAATAGAACAAAGTGCGATTGCTTTAATAGCTGGTATTGCCGCACAATTGGCAGACCTTGCCGAACAATTAGCCGATGAACCTGCTGAGGCTGCTAAAATTTTGGAATTATCGAATAGTTTGAAATCTAGTGGTGACGCTCTTGCTGCGGCTGTTGCTGCAAATCCACTTCCTCCAGTTGTTTAATATTTTTGCCTCTTGACAAAAATAAAAAAGTATGATATACTATAATGGGCAGGGTATATAAGTATACTTATATACCTACCCATTATAATAAAATTTTCTCGGAAGAGGAGGAAGGAGAGAATATATGGCTTTAATAGTAATTCCAGATAAACATATTTCTTATCAGTGTTTAAGTACTGATATTTCTGGTAGTAAAGTTCCGAATGCTTCTTATATTGGTGCAAGCTTGTATGTATCAGATTGGGATAGATGGTATAGAGTTTTAGATGATTTAAGTTTATCCCCGTTTAATTATTATGATGTAGATAATATTACAGGAGCTATAAAAACAATAGATTTTGCACATCATGAAGTACATGATGGAGATTCTTATATGTATCATGATGTTGTTACTATGGGTAGTGGGAGTGTTGTAGAATATATGATTATAACTCCCAATACGAGTGAATGGGCGCATCTTGGTCATAGTCTTGATTCAGTCGGGCCTATTACGATGGAAGTTATAGAGGCTTCTGGTAGCAGAAGTGGTAGTACAATTCAGGTAACATATAATAGAAATAGAAATTCAACTAATGTACCCGGAGTTAAAGTTTATAAAATTACAACTGGATCAGAGACTATTACGGGGTCAAGAATTGTTTGGTGGTCTGGTGGTACAGATACCAATAAAACTACTAATGGTACGCAGGTTGGTTCAGCAAATGAAAAAATATTAAAGCAAAATACCAGATATATTTATCGTCTTACTTCTGGTATGGCATCTAATGTTGTTTCTATTTCTTTGGATTGGTACGAACATACTAATAGATTTTAAAAAAAAGGACATTATGGATTCATTATTATTTAATGAAATTGTAGAACGAAAGAGAACTAAACAACCGCATGATCATTTTTGGCCCGAACTAGCAAAAGAATATGGATTTTCTTCACCAGAGGCTTTGCGCTCGTCATATAGGCGAATGAGAAAGAACTTGGGAGGGGCAACCAGGGAGGAGAAAGCCCCTCAAAATATAAAAATATTAATTTTTGATATTGAAACTGCTCCGATGCTTTGCTATACATTTGATTTATGGGATCAAAACATCGGAGTAGATCAAATTGTTTCTGATTCTTTTCTTATTTCCTGGTCTGCAAAAATGCTGAATGAATCTAAAATTTATTCCGATGTGCTTACTTCTGAGGAAGCCATAGCGGGAAATGATTATAGAATTGTAAAAAGTATATGGGAATTATTAAATACTTGTCAGATATTAATTGGACAAAATATTAGAGACTTCGATTTAAAAAAGTTGAACGTTCGATTCCTATATTATGACATTCCTCCAATTTCTAGAAGTCAAATTATTGATACTTTAGTTATTGCAAAACAGAATTTTGCATTTCCTTCGAATTCTCTCAAATATTTAAATAATTTTTTGGGTATAAAACAAAAAATAGCCAATGAGGGATTTATGCTTTGGCGTAAATGTATGCAAGGTGATGAAAAAGCATTAAAAAAGATGGATAAATATTGCAAGGGAGATATCGCCGCCACAGAAGATTTATATTATCGTATTCGCCCATTTATTAAAGGACATCCCAATTTAGCATTATATTTTGAATCAAATGAATCTCGTTGCCCAAACTGTAGTGGACTTGATTTAAAAGCCGAAGGAATTTATTTTACTCCTGCTGGTAAATGGACTTCTTTAAGATGCAATGAATGTGGAGCATTAAGTAGATCAAAACAAAATTTACTTAGTGTTGAAAAGAGAAAAACATTAAAGGTGAATTAATGTCAGATATAATTATTCCCAAAAGAGGAAATAGGGCAGGAATAAAAGATGGTAAACGTGTTGCAAGAGTTAAAGATGTGCCTATCCCTGCCAAACTAAGCAATGTAAAAGTTATTTATTGTAGAAAATGCATGAAGAAATCAGCAGCAAAGAATTTTTATGAAGCTACAGATATTTTTCTTGACAGCAATGGTAAAATGAGCATATGTAAATACTGCATAGAAGATATGTATCAAAGATTTATGCTTTCTGAAGGTTCTATAGATAGAGCAATTTTAAAACTTTGTAAAGTTCTAAATGTAAAATTTGATGGAAATGCTTTAGAAACAACAATGGGATTTATCGAAAGGTTAGAAAGTAAAGGAAAAATTACCGAATCGACTTTTGGGATATATCGAAGAAGTATAAAAGATGGTGGAAAAAATGCTTTAGGTAATCCTATAGATTCTACTTATGTTGAAACAGCACGATATTTACCCGATGATAGTTTGGTAGATTATGAACAAACTGATTTAGATTATTTAGCTAAATTTTGGGGTACTAATTTTACTGCTGAAGATTATGAATTTTTGGAAGAGATTTTTTCTGAATGGAAAAAAACTCATAAATGTGATACTAGAGCAGAAGAAACTTTGTTGAAAGAAATTTGTCATGTAGAATTAAAGATTAGAAAAGCAAGAATAGAAGATAAATCAACAGCGTCGTTAGTAAAAGAATTACAAGATTTGATGAAAACTGCTAATGTTGATCCTGCTAAAGCTGCTATTGCGGGAGCGGGGAAAAGTCAAGATACGTTTTCTTCGTTTATAAAAACAATAGAAGAAAATGAACCTGCTGATTTTTATAAAGATAAAGATTTATTTAAAGATTTTTTTAATATTGATTGGTATTTCAAAAAATATATAACTCGTCCTCTCAAAAATTTTCTTTTACAATCGAGAGACTTTAATGTTGAAACGGAAGATGACGAAGATGAGTTTGATATTTCTGAAGTAAATGAGGAAGAATTATAATGCCGGGAAGCGCACGACCATACCAAAACGATTTAAGAAAATATGCAAAAACGGGAGATATATTTAGAACTTCTAAAGATATGATTCGCCATAGGGAAATGGATTTTCAAAGAACTAAAAGATATAAAGCGTGGATCACCTTTTTCAGAAGAAATCCGGTAGCCCTAATTGAAACTTACTTTGGTATTCATTTACATCCTTTTCAAATATTAATGATTTGGGTTTTACAACGTAGTAATTTAGCGTATATAGTTGCAGCAAGAGCAGCAAGCAAAACTTGGATTATTGCAGTTTGGGCATTGACATTAGCTGTTTTATATCCTGGTATAAAGATTGTTGTTTGCGCTAAAACAATAAAACAAGGCGGTATTTTATTAAGTGAAAAGCTAACTGCTTTGCGAGATACTTATCCTAATGTAGCCAGAGAAATAAAGCAAATTGTAATGAATTCTAATGATCAAATAGCTTTGTTTCATTGCGGAAGTAGTATAAAAGTTGTACCATCAACTGATAGTGCGAGAGGCAACAGGGCCAATTATATTATTATCGAAGAAGCCCGATTAGTTCCGAAAGAAATTCTTGAATCGGTAATTAAACCTTTTTTGGAAGTTAGAAATCCTCCTTATCGTTTAAAACCAGAATATGCAAATGATTCTTTATTGAAGGAAGAAGGAACAATATCTTATATTACTTCAGCTTGGTATACGGCAGAATATTGGTATGAATATGTAAAGACTTGTATAAAAAGAATGGTCAGAGGAGATGAAACTGCTAATTTCTTAGCATTTGATTATTTGATTACGATTTATCATAATATTAAGACAGAAGAAATGATTAAGAACGAAATGTCCGATATGGATGCAGTAAGCGTTCAAATGGAATATTATAATATTCCTTCTGGTGCTAGTGGTAAATCTTATTTTAAACCCGCTTTATTTCCTAGAAATATTAAGAAGGCATGGTATCCTCAAAAAGAAGATACCTATAATGCAAAACATAATCCTTATGATATAAAGAAAGTTGATGGAGAAATAAGGATTGTTTCAGTTGATATTGCTACTAGAGCAAATCGAGTAAATGATCAAAGTATTATATCTTGTATTAGAATGATTCCGTTGTTGGGGCGCGGGTATAACAGGCAGTTGTGTTACATGGAAAGCAGTAAAGGGAGTAACACTTTAATACAAGCCAAAAGAATTAAACAAGTTTTCTTTGATTTTGGGGCAGATTATTTGGTACTTGATCTTCAGCAAGCAGGAATTTCCGTATATGATGCATTAAGTCAGGTTACTATGGATGAAGAAAGAGGAATTACTTTTCCTGCTATGACTGTTGTTGGAGGAGAATTTGAAATTGTTGAACAGAAGTTGCGAGAAGAACTGAGGAATAGAACTTTAGGTGTAGGTGCTATTCCTGTAATATTTCCTATTTTGGCGAGTCAGAGTTTGAATAGTCAAATTGCTGTTGCTTTTAGATCATCGTTGCAAAAGAAAATGTGGGGCTTCTTGTTGGGGGA
>Ga0315293_10001583_pt1 | contig 22097 bp, 20 predicted proteins | sample YL17G13_20_MG_FD_203071 | JGI IMG/M metagenome (GOLD analysis project Ga0315293, IMG submission 203071) | Sediment microbial communities from Yellowstone Lake, YNP, Wyoming, USA - YL17G13_20 | ecosystem: Environmental > Aquatic > Freshwater > Lake > Sediment | place: USA: Wyoming | collected... | reverse complement strand
GAGCCGCTGAATCTGATGTCGGCTCCGAATCCTTGTGCCTTCATCAGTTCCGCGATCTCTTTGATGCACTGCGCGGTGGCATCGTACGTCAGTTTGTGGCTTTTCGGATGTACCATGGCCATGTAGTCGATGCTGGGCTGATTGAGGCACATCCCCCCGTTTCTCCCCGATGCGCCGTGCCCTGCACCCTCTGCTTCCAGCACCACCACTTCTTTGTCGGGCTGGAGTTTCTTGATGTGATATGCAGACGACAATCCAGTATATCCCGCTCCTATCACTGCGACATCGACCTTGATGTCGTTTTTGAGCGGGGGATTCCTGGGGAGATCGTCGATCTTCCACAGGCTCAGGTTCTCGTCATGTTTCATCGTGGAGTCTCCTGCTTTGAGGCCATCGGCAGTCGGCGCTCCTCGATGCGAATGCTTTTCATTCACCTTCATCCTTGCGCTTCGGGTTCTTGATTTCATCGATCGGTTCTTCAATTTCGCGATTCTAGCACCGAGCCAGACTCCTTTCTTCTTTCCTCATCGCTATCTATCGGGAATTCGAAATCAAGAATAAGAAGAAAGGGTTTGGATGGGACCATCGCAGTTCTTCTACCTAGCAACTACGATTGATGCTGTAGTTTCACCGCCAATCCTGTCGGTATAGGGAATCCCGGCATATGCGCCGGAAACGATCCCCTGTGCCAAGATCGAGACATCGTATGAGCCCGCAGAGGTCGCGACCAAATTCCATGTGATCTGGAGCGTGTCACCAGAGGACAACGCCTTGACCGTCTTGACAGCAGGCTCGCCCTTCGCGAACGCAAGCCCAGCCGGTAATTTCATTTCGACGTGAATGTCGGAAGCGGGGTATTTGGTTCGGTCGAACGGCGCCGGGCACGGGTAAGACACGGTCGCTGTGACCTTGAGCTTCGTTCCGGTCCCTGACTGACTAAAGTCAACATGCCACGGGGCTATGAAGACCGCGGAATAGGTCTTCTGGAAATTGTAGCTCCAGAGCTGCTGGAAGTAGTCGTACCCGAACCTGATTCCAACGAAGTCAGCGTTATAGCCGGGGTTGTCCTTCATGGAACCCTGGGCATCACCTTGATTTTTCATGTCCCTTCCCCAGGGATCGTTCACAATCACTTCCCTCGTGGTGTCGTCGTAACCCACGATTACGCGGAAATGTCCAATAGGCGAAGACGCAGGCACTGTGTTCGAGTTGCCCGAAGTCTCATAGCCCCAGTATCCTGACACGATGACTGGGTAGCCCTGGTCAATCAGCGCCTTCAGCCCATCGAGCCAGAAATCGCTCGAGCTATAGCTGAACGCGGCGTAGCCAAGTCCTCTGCCAGTGTATCCAACGATCTTGCAGTTGGAGACATCTATCACGCTGAGGTCACTGAAATGTCCACCCCGTACCATTCCAGACAAGTTGGTCCCTGTATCCGACGGTATGCAGTTGGCAGCGAATCCGATCTCCCTCTGGTCTATGTACGGCCCATAGAAATCAAAGACCATCTGCAGAGACGCGGGTCCGCACATCCAATCATTGGACTGCTGATACCATGGCACTCCTTCGATTGACACGCTGGTTGCGGCCACGGCCGATGCGTTCGAGGTCAACAGGAATCCAAAGACGATTCCTAAACACGACACGATCCGAAGACAAGCTCTTGCTCCATTCCCCCTCAAAGGTTCCTCCTCCCTCCATTGAGCCGCAAGGAACCGAATGCGCTGTTCCTTGCCAATGACCTTCATCCCATTGCAGCGTATATGTCAGTTGCCATAACAGGGCTCATCTTCTTAAGCATCGACTTGCGGACACAAAGAAAGCCGGATTTGAACCGGGGTAGACTCGGTCGATCCCAATCAGTGGATCATTGAGCCAAGTTAGACCCGTTCCGACCGCAAGGAGATTTTTGCCTGCAAGAAACGCTTTGCCGTTCTCGACCGATGGGGGATCTGGCAGCCCTCTCGCGGCGCCCGCTATCTCATGTTCAAACTATAAGTCGCATTGAGCCGATTGCGGGCTCGAGCACCTTGCTCCTTTTTGGTCAAAGGACTGTTTCGCCTAGCTAGACCTTCTACCTTTTCTTCTCAGGCCCCTTGAGCCACCCTGCGACCCCAAGCTCCTTGACCGTGACGTCCACGGGTTCCGGTTCGTATGACCTGTACTTCCCTGTTTCGTCAAGGTACATTATGCGAGGCTTGAGTCTGAAGCGGCCGTGGACGGTCGGCTTGAGCACGACCTTCACATCTTCTGTCTTCAGAGCGTCCAACCGCCTGCCTCTCATGTTCAGATAGCTGTCCTCGATTCTATACTTCTCAGAAACTTCCATCACATCAAAGCCGTGGGGGATAACCTCTTCGACCTTCGTCAGCTGGGCGACCCCTCTTCCAGCATTCACTAGCTCAATCTCAAGATTGAAATCTTCGCCTACAAAGAGGTCCTTTGGCCTTGCCACTACAATCGCCTGGATATCGGCGTGCTCGAACCTATCCAAACCCGCAGCTGTTTCGTGCGAGGGTGTGGGAGAGGAGAAAGACATAGTCGTAGATACAACATCTGGAGCATGAAATACCTCAGCCAATGATACTGCCAGCTCCTTGTCTTGCTGAACCTTGGCAAGGAGTTTCAGAACCTGTTCTTTCTTCCCAGGCTGGTCTGCCTTCTCATACGAAGATGCCGAAGCTTGTAGGATCTTCTCGGTCAACGCGTAAAGCTTCGCCTTCTTCTTATGGTCTTCCTCCTTAGTTGCCTTGTTCGCTTGTGCGTACGCGTCAAACAGGAGCTTGCTCCCCCTAGCATACTCCGAGGCGCTCTCGAGCCCAGCCTTCAGGTAGTATTTCGCAGCACTCTCCAGGTTGTCTGTGACTACGTCATGTTGAGCCAAATCCCCTGTGTCAGAGAACTTGACTCCTGCTTGGAGTGCTCTGCAGAACCGGCTGTGCCCCATCGCCAAGTTCTTCGCCTTATCACCTGGGCTCAGATTCTTTGCGTCATCGAAGAGATGCGCAGCCTCTTCGTAGAGTTCGGGAGAAGATTCAGCCTCGGCTTTTGCCATTGCCTTCCAGGCCTTTGACAGCGTGATGATCAGTTCGATCTCTTTTCGATCCTGGTCCGCGGAAAGTCCTTGCTTGATCTTGGCGAACATGTCCGCCACGAGCCCGTACTTCTCGGAAGCGCTGCCCAGCTTTCCTTCCTTGTCCAACAACCTGGCTTCTTCAAGTGCAATCCTTGCTTTGCAGAGTCCCTGTCTGTTGTCGGCAGCATTGATCAGCCTCTCTACCATCTGCTTCTCGTCAGGACCTTCAATCTTGGCCAGATGGTTGCGCATCTTCATTTCGGAATCCTTGAACAATCTTGCGGCCTCTCTGAATGCTTCAATTGACTCCTTGCATCCTTCTCGCTGACTCAAATCCTCAGCACTCTCAACGTGTGCCCAGGCGGAGTAGTTGGTGGACAAGTAGCTCCATTTCGCCGTTGATCCGTGAAGTTCAGCAGCCTTGTTGTAGTGCTCCTTCGCAGGGGCTGGCTCCTGTCTTGCATGATGGTGCTTTGCGAGTTCCACTTCGCTCCAGGAACGCATGTACACGGAATAGTCTCGGCACAAGACTTCAAGGTGGCGAAGGCTCCCCGCCGCCTGGTCATAGCAATCGCTGGCGTTCTTGTAATGGTCTGACGCACCCAGGTACTCTCCAAGCATGTCACACACGCGCCCGGCTTCCCAACACATCTCTGCTGCCCGCATCGGCAGTTTCGCCGTGCGATAGTGCTCTATAGCCAGCTCAAGAACTCCCTTCGAGGCCACAAGATCGGCCTGGTCCGCTGAAATCTTGAACACTTGCTGGAGCCAATGACCGTACTCTCCTGCGTACAGAGCGAAGATCGAATGCCAAAGCGGAGTCTTGTCGAACTGCGGGTAGGAGAATGCCTTTTGAAGAAGGTCCAGAGCATCCTTCTTTACGGCCAACGCTTTTCTTAGCAAGCTCAACCTTGCAGGCCCTTCCTCTGCCAATTCTGCGAGCTCAAACTCTGAATCTGCAAGCACGTTTTCCGCAACAGCTCGGCTGAGATAGTCAGGGCGGCCCAGCCGATTCTGGATATCGACAGAAATCTCGTGGTGCGCGATTGCCTGCTTAAGAAGAGGACGTTTCTTCTCAGGGTTCTTCTCAGTGATTGCAAGGCTAGTTAACAACATGCCGTAGTACCAATGCCCGTCGGCTCTGCAGTATTGACTGCCTGATTCCTCCATGGTTTTCAACATCATTGGGGCCGTGTCGATTCCCTTCTGAGCATACTCCCGCTTCTTCTTGAGATCTCGCTCAAAGTACGCTAGAAGAGAATAATGTGGCGTGTTAAGAGCCATAGGATATCCATAGTCGTATCCTGGATGAATGTAGCCAATCGAGGATAGCTCCCTGTATGCATTCGATATCGATTGGTATACCAACTCAGCTTCGGATTCGCGCTGATCCGTGTCTTCCGCACAAGCTACTCTGTTGCCGTGCCGCGAGGCAATCCAGTCATAGGTCATGCCGATGATTAGCCTGTCATCTGCCTTTCGGCCACAGCTAAGACTCATCTCCAGCACTCTGAAAATCCACTCATCTTCCTTGAAAACAGGAAGACCCGTTGTCAGGTAGCTAAGCGTCATCTCGGTGGCGGCCGTTTCATCTGAGAGGTCGAATGCTCTGGTCAAGAAGCCATCGCCCTTCTCGGCGATGTTCTCAGCCGGATTGATTTCGTCCAGTATGACGCTCACCAAGTATGACAGCCTGATGTAGCACTTTGCCAGTTCGGTTTTGTCTCCCGCCTTTGACAGGCAATCGGCAGCTGTCTCGCCCAATTCAAGAGCATCTCTAGTGATCCTCTCTCCACTCCTGAAATCCTCCTCGAAACAGTACGCGTACGAGGGACAGTCTGCGAAAAGGTTGTAGGTCCTACCGTACTCCAAAGGTTCTCTTTTTGCATCGAAAGCGCTCAGTGCTCTCTTAGCTAAAGTCCACGCCTCATTCACCAACTTCTTCCTCTCATCGCTCTTGGATGAGCGCCAGAAACCAAGGCGAGCGACCATGCCCTCGCAGCGGAGGCTTCTCGCCTCCTTCTGCCTGTGATCTGACCGATCGTAAGATTCCTTCGCTTTGGAGTACTGTTCGATGGCCTTGTCAAGACGCTCCCTGTACTCCTCAACGTTCTTGGCCTGGAACGCGTGCTTGTACAGGGCGTATCCCAAGGCCTCATGCATCTCGCTGACTTCAGATGCATCTCTGCCGGTCTTTCCGGAAAGCGCCTTTGAGTACAACTCCGCGGCCTTCGACCATGCGTATTCCTTCTCCCGCTCCCTTGCGGAGCTTAGAAGCGCCTCCAAATCCTCCTTGCTTTCAGCCATATCCCCAGGACGAGGGCTAATCGCCTTTCCTTGCCTAAGGTCTTTTCTCACGATGAGCCAGATTTGAACCGTTGTCGACTGATTCGATCTCGATTGAAGACTCGTTGGCCGAGTCAGCCTCCTCTGAACTTTGCTGGGATTTCTTGCCTGCAAGAAATGACTTGCCTTTCTGATCTGACAGGGAGTCTGGCAGCATTGTTCTGGCTCCCGCTCTGTGATGTTCAAACTCTTTCCCGAGAAAAGACCTTAGCGAGGGATAGCCATTGCCACAAGGATGACGAACTCGCAGCGCCGCGTGCTGAGAATATCTTCGCAGGACATCGACGAAGCACGGAAGAGGTTGAAAGGTCTGGTCTTCCGGACACCTCTCGTCCCACTCAATCTCGAGGACAGCCCGGCAGACATCTATCTCAAGCTCGAGAACCTGCAGCCGACAGGTTCGTTCAAGGTCAGGGGAGCAGGCAATGCAATCGAGCTTCTTTCGCCCGAGCATCGGGCAAAAGGCGTGTACACCTGCAGCGGCGGGAACATGGCCCAAGCCCTGGCGTGGCACGCGCACCGACACCGCATACCCTGCACCGCGATCGTTCCGGACACAGCCGCTGAGACGAAGCTCGCAGGCATTAGGAGGTACGGCGCGGAGATCATCCAAGTGCCGTTTGAAGAAGTGTGGAAGGTCGCCACGGACCATGTTTATCCTCCGCTCAAGGACCGCGTCTTCGTCCATCCATTCAGCAACGAGCACATGATTGCGGGCAACGGTACGATAGGCCTGGAAATCCTGGAGGACCTTCCAGACGTGGACTCTGTGATAGTACCATTTGGGGGCGGCGGTTTGTTTGCAGGCATCGCTATCGCAATCAAGTCTCGCAAGCCTCAGGTCAATATGTACGGGTGCGAGCCGGAAACGGCATGCGCTTTCGCCGCTTCCCTGGCGGTGGGATTTCCGAAACATGTTGAGCGAACCCCGAGCTTCCTCGAGGGCACAGGCGAGAGCGATGTTCTCCCTGAGATATGGGATCTCGTTAAGCCGCTCGCGACTAGATCGTTGGTCGTAAGCTTGAGGGAGGTCGCCTCGGCGGTCCGAGTCTTGTTCGAGCGGCATCGAGTGGTCGCGGAGGGCTCAGGCGCAAGTTCCTTGGCTGCTGCCCTCACGGGCAAGGTGGGGAAGGGTCGAGTGGTCTGCGTGATGTCGGGAGGAAACATCGACCCCTCAACACTGAAGATGATTCTGGACGGGGATGTCCCATAGTTCGGAAACTACCCAACTTCTAGATTTCTTGATCTGCTCGGAAAAGACCATAGGGGAGGAAAGGCGATTCACGCTTGAGGGGGTCGAGCTATTCACAGATCAATAGTCGCAGTTTCATTCATTGTGGCAGCCATTCTGGTGCTACCTTCCACAGCCGTGAGCGTGCGCGGAGCTCAGGGTGAAATGACGCTTCCACCTCTCACCCCGGGGATGGGACCCGAGTTCTATCGCGCCGCGGAATACATACTCGATGTGGGAGACAAGATTGACTATTCATTCTCCGCTTCGGGCGAGGTTCTCTTCTTCGTCCTCTATCGGTCTGTTATTGATAGCCTAGCGCCTGTTACGGTCAAACTCCGGGAAGCGAATGTCTCCCGTGGCCACGGCGTTCTGGAAGCTGATTGGGCAGGCGATTACTCCTTCGGATTCGGGTCCGAGAATACCACGGCATCGATTACAGTCTCGTACAGCATCCATGAACCGTGGCTGGCCGAATGGGGATTGGTTCTAGGGCTCGCAACAGCTGCCGCGATTGTTCTTGTGGCTGGAATCGTGATAGTAAGAAGAACGAAAAGGAAAGGGGTTTGAGCCTCGCCTCGGAAAAGACCATAGGGGAGGAAAGGCGACCGTTGTTCAAACTAGCACCCACGTCCGTCGTTGAGAAAAGCCCGTATCGGAGGGACGGCATCTAGTCCAAGAGGGAACTGGACGAACAGGAAAGGGGCATCAAGTCCTTCCTCAAGGCTGAGGAGGCGAAATGGAGGTGTCCGGACTGTGGAGGTGTGGTGTCCTGCCACAACGGCATCTGCTTCGACTGCGGCCTTGACAGGTTGAAGAGGAAGTAACGATTCTATAAGTGGGACTAGAGGCCAGACGTAATCGCATTGAGGCTGACCTGAGGCCGTTCTGGTCCCCGGAACTCCTGATGAAACAATATAAGCCGAATCCGACAATTCCCTCCTGAAGGGCTGCCAATGGGAGATGTCAAGCTTATCGCGGCCATATGTCCTCGTTGCGGGGCGAACCTGAACATCCCGGATGACCTGGACAAGGCACACTGCATGTACTGCGGCACGCAAATCCTCGTCCACGACATCGGAATCGAGCGAAAGGTCGAGTGCAAGGTCTGCGACGGCTACGGCAAAGTGGATATATGCAAGGCCTGTGGCGGGACGGGGCAGTGCACATGGTCTTCGCGCTCCCCAGGCGTTCTCATCAACGGCATCCCGATTACCAGCTACCGCTCGCATTGCGATGAGGGGACGTGCTCAGCCTGCCACGGCACTGGCAGACACATTCTCTTGCCGTGCCCGGCTTGCGAGGGATCCGGAAAGTGTCCTCGTTGTCTCGGCACGGGCAAGTGCCTGGCCTGCCGGGGCATAGGCACCACCCCCAACCAGAACGGGGACGAGCAATGCCGTGCGTGCAACGGCACTGGTACAGTGGATTCAGATTCAACGAAGCGCCCCTGAGGGTCGCTCACTCGTTCGGTCTCAAGATTGTCCGGTAGATTCGCGGTAGAGCTAGAACGCGCGCCTGCTAGTATGCCAATCCTCCAAATCAGGGCACCTTAAATCATTCAATTCTCTGCCGGTGCGTAAAGGTGAGAGCTTTAATTACTGGTAGATTCCGGATCAATATCCGGGCCCTCGCACTTTTAATTTCGAGGCAGGAATTAATGTTCAAACTAGCCCATGAACGATCCACCACGGGCATTCCGCTTTGTGCCCTTGCATGTTTCAGACAATCGAGAAATCCATGAAGATTCAAGGGTAATCGGGTGCCGTGGTCACTCATGATGAGATACTTCAAGAATCATGTCGAGGAGCACTTGGAATCCGCCAAGATCATGTGATGGAGTGAACGGGTCGTCCAACCGTGTGCAAACCTTTTTTTAGCGTAATGTCGCTCGTTCGGAACAGGAGGAAGCGGATGATGGGTCGAATTTCTCAAAGAACCAATGGAATGCTGTGTGTACTTGCTGTGCTTGTGCTAGGAACAAGTGTGCTTGCACTCGCGGTGCCTGGATTGGCCGAGTCGCCCGATGCGGCGACGGACGTTACTGGCTCTCACAATGGCCTCGTCAGACCTTGCCACGTGGCAATGAATGCAATGCCGGCCGAGGATGTCCCAAGCAGTTTCGCGTTCGTTTCGACATTCCAGGACCTGTGCCTCGACGGATGGTCCAGCATTTCGGGCACGTCGCCTTCCATTTCGACCAGGACCACGTACTACGGCGAGCCGTCACTGGCGTCCACGGCAACGAGGACGCCGCAGATCGATGTAGCGAACGAGGGCTTCGTGTTGGGCCAGACCTGGCTTTCCTTCCAGGTCGCGATCAATCCTGGCAAGGGGACAGGATACTTCGGCCTCGCGGACGCGTCGAACAAGTTCGTGGCGGTCGTCGGCGTGTCGCATGGTCAGGTGTGGGCCGGGCACGACCTGACGAGCCTCTCGTCCGCAGGACCCGTGCCGACGGGCACCGCATACCCTGACAGATGGGTGTACCTGGCCGCCAACATCTACAACGCGAGCACCGACTTGAACCCGACCGCGGGCTTGCTAATGGACGTCTTCGTCGATGGCTGTAACCAGGCACCAGCGACCGTTCCAGTGCCCGATGCCGACTCGTATGCGGAGGCGCTCATCGAGACCACATCCGGCACCGTGTACTACACCTACATCGTCGTGACGACTTCCCTGATCCCATACTACGTCGCGGGCTACAACAACATGGCTGGCTATGGCCAGGGCTCCGCGCTGTATGTCGAGCTCCTGCCCGCCTTTACGACCTTGCGGGCGGAGATGACGCTGACCTCGTGGTCTGTCCCGCAGAGAGGCATCCTGAGCTTCCAGATAAATGCGATGAACTATCAGGGGACGACAACGCCGTCGTGCGAAGGCTTCTTCCAGCTCGGGATCGACCTGAACCCGAACGGGGTCATCGCGCCGTGGTACGTGCCAGGCAAGAACTGCTTTGGCCACTACATGATGTCGTCTGCGAACTCGGCCCAGCATGCGGGCGTTGGAACACCTGCGGGCACTCACCTCGTCCTGACGATAACCTACGACGCGGTGGTCAAGAAGATAATCTTCACGATTGTCGACACGACCATCGGACAGACCTTCACACAGACTATATCGAATAACGACGGGCCGTTCTACGGCGTCTATAGCCAGATAGAGTGGCAGCCGTGCTGCTCGGACTTCCCTATCGAGGACTATCACTTCAGCGGCATCCTGTACAACAACACGATCACCACCTTGAATGGGTCGGTACAGGTCCTCAAGTCGGATTACATGATCCCCTTCGCGATCGACGCGCCGCCCAATTGGTCCCTCACGTACTACCAGGACAACATCGCTGGATATCGCCAGCTTGCGTGATCAATGACCGACCGCCAGCCGTCGGGGCCATGACGCAGCCAGCCGAGGATACGCGTGGTCATCATTAGATGATACGAGGTCCTCGGGTGGTTGAAACCTCTGCAGCTCCTAGTCACAAGGCGTGATGTTCAAACTCTTTCACGAGGAAAAGCCCATAGGGGAGGAAAGGCGATGGGGGCACGGGGAAATGGCGATGAAAGCTCGTTTGAAGCTTGTGGGGTTGATGATTCTCGCGATAGGCGTCGGGATTGGAACTGCATTCTTCTTGATGGCAAGTTCAATGACAGCCGGCGAAAGGTGGGCATATGTAGATACCTACAATTTCTTCAGGCTTCTGAGTGTCATCGGATTTGCTCTGGGTGCAATTGGTCTGGGCGTAGCACTCTACGGTCGTCGTACTCAGTCGGAGGAGAAGACCTAGGTTCGGCTCCGGCCTAGAATGACGAAAAGGGGAAGGGGTTGCGCCTACCTACTCGGAAAAGCCCATATGGAGGAAGGCGACCGATGTTCAAACAAGAACCTGAGCCATCCGGAAACGGAAGCCAACCTTGTCCCGTCCTTCCTACCCTTACATATTACATGAAATTGTAGAATGTGTGAATATGTAAGGGTAATGAAGTAGTACGGTCACGGTCAGGAAGAGACAAGTCAGAACGCTAGAGTGAATCTACCTTCAGTGAAAGATACGCATCTTCTCGGGATCACTTCTTCAGCGTGACTTGATAAGGTCTTGACTTCCTGTCAATCCTGATCTCACCGATTTCCTCGAGGTAGTGAAGGCATCTCCTCGTGAACTCTCGCGGCTCGCGCGTTTCCTCAGAGAGCCTGGTGACTGAAAGAGTGCCCCTGTCGATCCTTTTCAAGAGCTGGTGTGCGCCCATCTTGATCTCTGCCCTGGATTTCAGTGCTCTCTTCCAGGGGATGCTGATCCCATACCTGTTCTCCATCTCCTCGATCTTGACGAGCAGGAACGCTTCCCAGATCTGGCTCTCTCGGAATCCAGCGAGGGCACCCTGGAGATCGCATTCCCCCAGGATGGTATCCCTGGACAACCCCCTTCTGAACAGGCTTATCATGTCGTCGAGGTCCCTCGTCCTCTCAGTGACGCTCTTCAGAAGGAAGATGTCCTCCCTCGAGCACATGAACAGCGTGACCTTGCCAAGTTCGTCGACGAGGACCGCCCGACTCTTCATCCCTTCGGAGAAGCGCAGCCTGTCACAGACCTTCCCGACGAAGATGTCAGCACGCAATCCAGCTGGCTTCGAGAGTATCGCCGCGTCCACCAATGCACGACACTCGTCCGGGCGCCTCGCATCGACCCTGAAGCCGATCCTCTCGAAGGCCTTCTTCAACTCATCAGCATCATCTTGAGATTCCAGCACCAGATCGAGATCCTTGGTGGCATCCTTCTCGCCTCTCAGCGCCATAGCTCCCCCGCCTATGAGATACACTGAGATTGGTCTGGAGCAGATCTCCCCCACATTCCTCAGCACCGACAGGACCTCTTCGCGCCCAATCTGCGAGGCTTCCATTCAATCCACCCCGTACTGAGCACGCAGCTGTGCCATGTCGGACTTGGTCGGGAAATTCGGGTTCTCGACGACCCCGCTCCTCAGATACTCTACGACTTGTCTGGAGTGAACACCTGCGCCTATGGCGTCCCCCAGCTTCGCTAGGTACGATGGATTGTACCCCTCCTTCATGAGGAACAGGAGGGCGTAGGAGATGTTCCTCGTGCTGCTCGGGTCAATGAGGATCTGATGCATCGCGATGTCCTCCTTCTTCAATCTCGGTCTCCAGTAGGCGCAGTGGTAGTACCTGGTGTCCGAAATGAACCGAAGGCCACGCTTGGACATTGCAGTTATCCCGGTTTCACTGACGCCGCGAGCGTTGGCGCGCGTTCGCGAAGAGAATACGAATTCGAGCCCTTCGCTCCAGAGGACCGTCCCTGTGGGTTGTATGGATTCCTGCATCGCCGCGCAGGCTCCCTTCGAGAAATCTTGCAGGAATCTCACGAGCGAGGTGTCCGATTGTGGGATCGAGATTATTCTCTTCTTCTGGCGGATGGCTCCGAAGCCTTTGAGCGCCCAGATGATTCTCCGCACCGACTCGCTCGTCAGCATCACCTCTTCCGCGACTCTGTCCAATGGCTTTGGGTTGCTAGAAACGGAAAGAAGCACGAGAAGCCTCGAGCCGATCAGAGATTCGATCGGTCGCTCGCTTCCCTCCAGGTACGCGGCCAAAGCTCTGGAATGACCGTGCGGACTCGGAGAGAGCTGAAGTCTCTTGCCCGCTCGTCTGGCCTCAATCATCTTGCTGGATAGCAACGACTCGACTGCTCTATAGACTGAGATAGCAGATACACCCAAGGCTTTCGCTAGGTCGGCTGTCGTCTTGGCGCCATCGCATATCGATCTGAATGCTCTGAGCTCGTTCCTATTGAAGACGTACATTCTGAGCAACAATTGATATTCGTTATATATATGTTTTATCAATAATTGCACATTTCATCGCTTCACGATGGTCACTGAGAAGCGGTTCTGTCGTTCTTCATCGACAAGCGGTCCTGACGTGAAGATGTCCCTGATCTTGACGATTGGGATGGAGATCTAGGTCGTAAATCCCCGTGGACTCCGCGTTGACATCTTAGCATCTTCGGTCAATCATTTCCTGCCTGTAGTAATGGGTGGAAGCTTTAGTCGCTGGTAGATTTCAGGCCAATAATACTGTGCGATCTTCTCCCTATTATCTATCGGCTGTTATACGTGAGACCTCAAATTGCGGGTAGATTTCGGGAGAATATCCGGGCCCTCGCACATTTCAATGGTGATCACAGAACATGCTTGGCCACCTGGGTCGAACGGCTCGCACAAGCATCTGCGGAGTATTCGGCGCTTCCATGTGGCATCCTAGACTCTCCGCTTGGTCTCGAGCGTTAGTAGATGGATTGTTACTCCGAGAGCCACGGCGAGCAAGCCGACTCGAACGATAGCGCTCTCGGTAGCGAACGCCGTTGAGAACACGATGACGCCCCAGAGCACCGAAACCGCCACAATCTTCGTCCTGATTGCCAACCCATTTCCTTCCAGATAGTCTTTCAGATAAGCACCAAAGTACCTGTTCATCATCATCCAGTTGTACATTCGTCTTGAGCCTCTGAGATAACAGGCTGCTGCGATCAAGAGGAAGGGTGTCGTAGGAAGGAGGGGCAAAGGAATTCCAATCAGTCCTAGCGCGAGGAAGAAAGTCCCAACTGCATTCCAGAGAAGCCTGACGAGCTTGTTCTTGGCAACCGATGTCCTTGGCGAGGAGCCGTCGGTCTGCCGCTCAGAAGAGTCTCCCATGATTATCGGCGACCTTGTCAGAACGAATTCACGAGGTTTGATAAGTGTTTTTCTCGCATCGACGGATGGTAGTGCGGAACGAATGGTCATAGAGTGTTCGGGAGCGATGCTGATTCCCTGCAAGGGGAATCTATGCCAGCCTTGTTCGCCGGCAGATTCCGGGCCATAATCCGTGCCCTCGCACAACAGGCAGATATCTGCCAACCCCACCTTTTTGCATTGACGGCAATTGTGAGCTGTCTCTGTTCTTCGGCAAAGCTTTTCTAGCGCAGCGTCGCTCCACAGTCGCAGGGGGACTGATGAATGGGTGAGATTCTTCAAAGAGCCAATCGAATGCTCTCTTTGTTCGTCGTGGTCGTGCTCGGGACAAGTGTAATGGCGTTTGCGGTCACAGGTGTTGACGCCTCCTCTGCGAAAGCAGAAAACGCGGACTTTCCAGTTCGTCCCATGAGTACCACTGGCGAGGATGCGTTGGTTGTGGCACCTGAGAACACTCTGCTGACCGGAGCCGCCTACAGTGTGGTGATTCAAAATGTCCCGACCTACATCTGGCAACACGGATGCGGTCCCACGGCTGCGGGCATGGTCGTAGGCTACTATGACTACGCTGGGTTCGAAGATCTCGCGGTCGGGGATGCGATGGCACAGACTGACAATGTGAACGCGATGATTGCCAGTCCAGAGCACTACACGGACTACTCATGCCCGATTGACACATTCAGGAACATTATTCCAGACAAATCTCAGCTCGGAGGAGCGCATCCGAGCAATTGCCTCGGAGACTGGATGCACACTAGTTGGAGCGCCGACATGTTGCCCTACGGGTGGGCCTACTTCCACATGATGGATGACGCCTATCTGGGCTATGTCGATTGGATCGACCGAACGTACGGCGTGACCTATTACGCCGAGTCCAGCCAGGTTATCATGAAGAGCTCCCTCACCTGGGACCTGTTGGTGAACGAGATAGATTCGGGCCGGCCGCTTGTGCTGCTTGTTGACAGCAATAAAGATGGTTATACGGATCACTTCGTGCCGGCGATCGGCTATGGGGAGCAGGCAGGCGTGCAGATGTACGCGTGCTACAACACCTGGGACTATATGATGCACTGGTACGAATTCGCCCCGATGTCGAAGAAGACCTGGTTTGGCGTTTATGGTGCGACGCTTCTGAAACTGGCGAAAGCCCCGAACACGGATCCTGTTGCCACCTTCAGCGTTACTCCAACCTCCGGCGACACGAACACGATCTTCACCTTCGATGCCTCCCAATCTACGGATTCGGAAGACCAGAGCTCCCTGCTCGTAAGGTGGGACTGGAACTCAGATCATGTCTGGGATACCCCGTGGTCATATGACAAACAGGCGACGCACGAGTTCTCTGCTCCTGGGACATGTGGTGTCAGGCTCCAGGTCATGGACACTCAGGGCTGGACGAGCACGAGCGAAGTACAGGTCATGGTCTGGCCGTCGCAGCAGTATCCCGTGGTGACGATTGTCAAGTCATCAGGAGTTCCATCTCGCCCTTTGACATGGGAGTTTGCCGCCACGCAGGACGGTCAATGGACTGCGTTCATTGACAACAACGGTTTCAGCTCAATGGTACTGGAGGTCCATGATGTCACTTCAGGCGGCCTCAAGGTATTCCACGAGAACATCATGTTCGGCAAGTATGCAGCGTACCCGACAGGCATGGCTGCTTCCGACCCATGCACGATGGCCGCAGGGCATCTGTACAGCATCGTTGTGAAGGATTGCAGTGGGCCCGTTGGGTCGTTCATGAACATCTACTCGCAGTTCCGCTAGGACAAAGGGTCAATCAGCGGATTCAACCTCGTTGCCATGGCTCTTCTCAGTCAGAGGACCATTGCACCGAGCAAAACTCCTTTCGTTTTCCCTGTTCTAGGGACTTGTTATGATTTGGACGAGCTGCATTCTGTCCGTCCCGCCCTTGACCATTTGCTCGAGGACTACTCCGATGCCGGGAGCGTAGTATTTGTTCTCAACGACTCCGCGCTCGAGAGGAGTCCACTCTTTGGTTTCCGTGCAGTTCGTGAAGGAGCCATAGGTGACATTCGCGGAAGTGTTCAGGGCCAAGACCTCTGCCATGTCCTCCGCTTGATCCTTGTAGTACTCCTGCCGGTACTTGTCTCCGACCGCGGGGTGCGCTTTCATCACGATCCCGGGCTGAGCGCCGTCAACTCCGGCCTCCCAGGAGCCCTCGGTGCTGACAACTACGCCTCCTGAGTATCCCTTGGAATCCTCACCGAAGTACCAGACGTTCCCATCCATGTCCTGGGCGTACCAGTCTAGTGTCGCCTCGACCAACTCGCCATTGAGGAGGACGGTGTCTTTGACGACAACGCAGGTGACGCCAAGGATTGTCCTTGTCTCACTGGTCACGTTGACCTCGTTGCTCTCGTTACCATCTGCAGACACGCCTTCGTATACGTACAGTGTGCCAGGTGTCAAAGGTAAGTACGGGTTGTCGACGACCGTCACGAAGTTCGCCGGGTCGATCACGGGCGAGTACTTCTCAGGTTCGGACCTTGTGATCCCTATGACAATCACGGCAACGGCAATGATTGCCGTCGCACAAATGGAAAGAATGAGCTTCGTTCGTCGTTTCATCGGAGCACCTCATCTTCGGACTGATAGGCCACCTCTGTTCTGTCCCTTTGGATACATGCGAAGGGACTGGAGAGTTCGAGTTGTCGACGAGCTACTGGTCGCTGCGCGGTCAGTGTACGTGTGGCCGAGGTGCATATAGCTTGTGTTTGACGTTGCTTCGGGAGTCTTGCCGGCGAGGACGCACTTGACGGTTTCATCCTTATTCCTCCATGATCTCGCTCCACCATGAAGCAAGAAAGGATTGGCCTTAGGTGGTACAAAATGCGAACCGTGGTTCAAAAAAAAGAGAACTCTCAGAATTCTCCTTCCTCTTCACCCTCGAACTCGTGGTTGCTGTCCACGCCACCGTCTTCGAGATCATCCGCGCCTTGTTCGCCGGATTCGATGGCATCGTCATCGGCTGGGACGTCTGTCGTCGCGGCGTGGGATGTCGGAGAGGCCGCGCTCGCGAGTGCGCTGAATGCTAATGCGAGCAAGGCTAGGCAGCCGACGACCGCGAAGAGCGTCTTTCGGTTCAATCCTGCACCTCCTGTGATCCGCTCACGAGTCCCTGTTGCGCTGTGAGCTCATAAGTACATTCTGACGCATTCTATGAACAGTGAGCGGTCTCAGGAATGGGCGACCACGTCACTATCTCTCGAAGTAGATCTCAAGGACGTTGTCGACGAACGGGTCCCAGAAGGACTTTTTGTACCTGAGGAGGAACTCCACGACCTTCCTCTCCTCTACGATGTGGTACCTCTTCTCCCGGCCGGCCTGCTCGTGGGAGACCATCCCGCGGTCCTCCAACACTGCGAGATACTTGGACAAGGTCGAGGGTTTGACGGGGAGCCTGGCCGAGATCTCCGAATGGGTCAGGCCCGGGTCATAGGCTATCAGCAGAACGACGTCCCGGAAGCGCTTCTGGCGGAGCAGCGGCGCCATGCTCTTGTCCAGGGCGTCCAGTCTGCCGGCGGCGAAGTAGACCCTAGTGTTATTCTCCTTCCTGCTCTCGATCAGTCTCCTCTTCTCGAGGTAGTCGATGTGGTATCTGAGCGTGCTCAGGTGCATGTTCAGGTCCCTCGAGATCCCTCGCAGGTGTGAACCCGGCGTGCTGACTATGTGGCTGTAGACTAACCTCGAATTCTCGAAGAGCTCGCTCGCCTCGCTCATTCCGTCACTTCTTCTTGAGCAAGGCGAGGGTGATCAATCCGATAATCGATATGTCTAGTATTGCCACGACGGACCACCAGAACTCGTCACTGTAGGTCGGGATGAACAACTTCATCGACAGTATCAGGGACTTGACCATGAAGACGAAGAAGGCGAGCGTGGTGACGAGGAGCTTCGTGCTCCTGACTCTGAGGTAGCTCACGAGAAACATGATGAAGGGGACGAATGAGACAGCCGCTGCGATGAGCCAGAGAGTCGCGTTGATTCCTTCGGATGGTTCGAGCATGGTATCGGCCTGTCACTACATCTCCTCCCCTCCTTATTGATTCTAACACGAAGTGTGAACGATTCGCGGGTCCAGGGAGCCGCGTTCATGCTTGAAAGTCTGGCCATCTTTCAATCAGAGGATTGTTGCGCCGATCAAGAGAGCTTCTTCCCCTTCCCTTCGGCCTCTTCTTTACGTGGGAATCACCATTATGTATCGCAGACGTATTCCCTTCATGGTCAATCTGCGATCCCCTGGTCTCTGGCTTCTTGTCGGAGGTCTGGAGATGCTTTTCATGGTCCATCTGGCGGAGTTTCTGTACTCTGGATACAGCACATCTCAGAACTATGTCAGCGATCTAGGGGTCGGTCCGACGCCCTCACGTTGGATTTTCACCGCCGCAATCATCCTGTTTGGATTGATGGCCCTTCTAACCGCCGCTCTGTTGCGAGAGAGGTTCAGGAAATCATTGATTTGGCCGTTGCTCTCCCTTTCTGGAATCGGAGCCATTGGTGTCGGGGTCTTCAATGAGGACTATATACCCGCGGTGCACGCCCTGTTTGCTCTCCTCGCCTTCCTCTTCGGGAACTTGGCAGTGATCTACTCATGCAAGATGGTCCGCTCTCCTCTATCGTACTTGTTCATTCTTCTCGGTCTGATTGGCCTTTCGGCATTGGTCCTACTCGGAAGCAGCACCTACCTTGGTCTGGGGGCAGGCGGGATGGAGCGAATGATCTTCTACCCTGCGATGTTCTGGGCTCTAGGATTTGGAGCGTACTTGTTGGCTGAAGAGAGCAAGGTGAGCGCTGGGTGAACTTGAACGCCAATCTCTTCATTTAAGCGATTTTAGCACCGAGCTAGACTCAGTTTCCCGATTTGCATGACCTGCATCGCGGACGAATGGCTCGCTTATTAGACACTATCAAGTACCATTAGGCTGGTGCAGTTCCTATGGCAGTGATAAAGATAGAGAACGTTGTCGCCTCGACATCTCTCGGGACGGAGCTAGATCTCCAGGCGATCGTGCTTGCACTTGACGGTGCGGAATACGACCCAGAGCAGTTCCCGGGGCTGATCTACCGGCTCAAAGAACCGAAGACGGCGACTCTGCTTTTCAGGAGTGGAAAGGCTGTATGTACCGGCGGCAAGAGCCTTGAACAGGTAGAGATCGCTATCAGCAAGGTGGTCAAGAAGATCGAGGCTGCGGGCATTGTGATCAAAACCACGCCAAAGATAGAGGTGCAGAACATCGTCGCCTCAAGCGACCTCGGGGCGAAGATCAATCTCAACTCAATAGCCATCAGCCTTGGTCTTGAGAAGGTCGAGTACGAACCTGAGCAGTTTCCTGGACTCGTGTACCGTCTCGACTTGCCGAAGGTGGTCGTGCTTCTGTTCGGCAGCGGGAAGCTGGTGTGCACTGGCGCCCGAAAGCCGGAGGATGTCGAGATTGCCGTCGAGAAGATCACACAAGAGCTGAGGGCCGCTGGCCTGCTTGCATAGACTGATAGAGCAGGCCCATGCAGGTCCCCATTCCGGACGACGAAGTTCACGTGGACCCTTGGGGGGAAGGAAAGGCGACGGAGTGGAAGGTTGAGTACAACGGCTCAGCGTTCACTCCTTGACATTCTCGCCGCGATTTCCTTTAGAATCTTGGAGCAGACCATGTCCGTCATTCCAGGAACATCCCTCAATGGATTGAATTCTACAATGTCAGCACCGACGGCAGATCCCTTGAACGACTGGATAACGCTTATGACCTGTCGCGTCGAGAGTCCTCCAGGCTCTCGATGAGATACTCCGGGAGCAAACGCGGGATCAAGGGCGTCCACGTCGAAGGAGATGTAGACAGGCCCGGAGAAACTCAACTTCCTCCCCTCACCCCAATCACTCATGTCCATCACCTCCACACCATATCTGGCGACCTGTTCTCGTTGGTGCTGGCTCAACGTGCGGATCCCGATCTGGACCAGTCTCTTGGCAAGACCGTCTTCCATTATGCGCGCAAACGGACAAGCATGTGAAAGCCGGTCGCCCTCGAAAATATCATAGAGGTCTGGGTGAGCGTCAATGTGCAGAATATTAAGGCCCCTGTAGTGCCTTGAGAAAGCCTTCACAACAGGATACGTGATGGAATGATCTCCTCCGAGGCAAATCGGTCGAAATCCCTGTTTCAAGACATCCTCGACCTTCTTCTGAATCGAGGAGAACGCCTCCTTCTCGGCGCAGAACGTGACATCCCCCGCATCCCAGACCAGAGAATCGTCCACACAAGTGCCGTTCTCGCTGTACATGTTGGAGGAGGGACTGTGCCAGGCAGATCGTATCATGGACGGAGCCTTCGACGCTCCCCGAGCATATGATGATCGCTCGTCGAAAGGGACTCCAATCAAGGCGATTTTTGCTTTCTTCAAGCGGGCTCACCTTGTTGCTGGAATCACTTAAGGCCTATTTGAATCGCCCACTCCAGCCCATGGGAAAGGAAAGGCGCCCCCCTACATCGCTATCACGCTGCGGTTGGCTCATAAGAAATCTTGGGAATGAACAGCGAAAAGTATCTAATGGATAGATGAATTCCCAGGCATGCGGGAAGAGGGGTGGCCGACCAGATGGCCGAAACCATTGTCGATGTCAAGGACCTGACCAAGAAGTATCCTCCGAACATAATGGCTGTAGATGGCGTGAGCTTCTCCATCACCAAAGGCCGTATCTTCTCCTTGCTCGGCCCGAATGGTGCTGGCAAGACCACGACCGTTGAGATCCTCGAGGGACTACGAGTCCAGACTTCGGGCGAGGTCCGAGTGCTCGGAGTAGATGCGACAAAGGACTACGCTTCCATCAGGCAGAGGGTTGGCGTGCTACCTCAGAACTTCGAACCCTTTGACGAGTTGAAGCCCTGGGAGGCGATCGAGTACTGGGCTGGACTGTACGACAGAAAACTCTCCAAGAAGGAGGTCAAGAATCTGCTCGAAATCGTGGGCCTGGCAGATCGGATGAACTCGATCTCAAAGAAGCTTTCGGGCGGTGAGAAGAGGAAGCTCGGAATCGCTCTCTCTTTGATAAACGAACCCGAGCTGCTATTCCTGGACGAGCCCACGACCGGTCTTGATCCAAAGGCCAGGAGAGACATCTGGCATCTTACACAAGAAATAAGCAAGAAAGGCACAACAGTCCTTCTCACAACTCACTATCTTGATGAGGCCGAGAGGCTCGCAGACGATGTCGCAATCATGCACAAAGGGAAGATCGTCGCCAGAGGCAGTCCGCAAGAGCTGATAGCGAGACATGGCAAGATGACGATGATAGTCATCTCAGGCGCAGGTAGCGAGGCCCTTCGTGAGATCAGAAGGAGAGGGATTGAGGCGACTGAGGAAGACGGGGAAGTACTTGTCCCAGTCAAAGATCCCTCAGAAATGAGGGTGATATTCCAGAAGCTCTCGGGCATTGAACTCAAGGCCAAGGACATGTACACCAGGAGGCAGACGCTGGAAGATGTTTTCCTCAACTTGGTCGGCGCAAAAATGGAAGAGGGGGTGCTCAAGCCATGAGCCGCGTTCTCAGCGATGTCAAAGGCTTTGGCAAACAGTACTTGCGATCCAAGGTCGGTGCGTTCTTCGGGTTTGCCTTCCCGATCCTCCTCGTGCTGCTGTTCGGAGCGATATTCACTGCTGGCGGAGACCAGAAAGTCACCTTGCCAATCCAGAACCTAGACGATGGCGCAGAATCTCAAGCCTTCATAGAGGCACTGAACGGAACCGGCCTTGTCAAGATCGACACTATTCCAGCAGATGCGGACATTGACGACTACATCAGTGAACATTCCCTTACGCTTGCGCTTCTCATACCCAGTACCTTCAGTCAGGATGTCCAGACTATCCTGTCCACAAACGGATCAGGCACTGCGAATGTGACGCTATACGGCGACGTCTCACAGTCCACGTTTGGCACAGCACAAGCGGCAGTGGAGACCGCGATAGTGGGCATGAACTACTATCTCTCGAATGCGAAACCCGTTATTGGGATGAATCCACCAAAGACCGTGAAGGAGGGCCTGAAATACATGGACTTCTTCTTGCCAGGTGTCGTCGGAATCACCGTGATGACGAACTCCCTATTCTCGATGTCGTCCTTGTGCGGAGAATACAGACAGAGGAGCTATTTCAAACTCCTCGCCACAACGAAATTGAGGAAGTATGAATGGCTGACCTCCAAGTTCATTTTCTACTCCATGATGCTCTTAGCATCGCTTCTCACAACATTTGCTGTTGCCAAGCTCGCATTCAACATCGAATCGTCCCTCACGCCACTCGCATTGCTGCTGATTCCAGTAGGCGCATTCATATTCGTTTCGATGGGAATGCTGCTGGGGGTGGTAGTTAAGGATCCGGAGTCAAGCGTGGCCATCGCCAATGCGATCGGGTTCCCCATGATGTTCCTTTCTGGTTCGTTCTTCCCGATTTCGAGCTTTCCCGGTTTCCTCCAGACAGTCGCGGCAGTTCTGCCACTCACATACTTCAACAACGGACTCAGAGACACGATGGTCTACGGGAACAATGTCAGCTGTCTGGTCAACCTGGGAGTCCTCCTCGTTCTGGGAGCGATATTCTTTGTGCTAGCGAGCAGGTTGATGTCCTGGACGGAGAGGTGATTGTGCGAAGATAGGCGTCTGTGGAACCGCCTGTGAGA
>Ga0315293_10001582_pt1 | contig 22103 bp, 22 predicted proteins | sample YL17G13_20_MG_FD_203071 | JGI IMG/M metagenome (GOLD analysis project Ga0315293, IMG submission 203071) | Sediment microbial communities from Yellowstone Lake, YNP, Wyoming, USA - YL17G13_20 | ecosystem: Environmental > Aquatic > Freshwater > Lake > Sediment | place: USA: Wyoming | collected... | reverse complement strand
TCTTAATGCTTTCCCGCATGTTGGGAATCAAGTGCCCAGGGCTCGTGGCCCTCATCTCTTGTCTGCAAGTAGACAGAGGTGATACCTCCCCCGCCTGTTTCGCCCCTCATTTGCGAGTACTTCTTTCGCAGAAGTGATCTTCATCATCAGTGGATTAAGCGCACGAAATCGCCAAAGCAAATCCCTGACGGCCTTTGCTTTGATCCCCAAATCCCTTCCTGACATGATTGCCTCTTCCAGGTTGGGCCATCCATATTCCAGTGCTGTTCTCAACTTGAATCCGCTGGCCTCGAATAGCTGTCTCGCTGTCAGGGCACTGTAGTAGCTCATGTGTTCGAAATCAACTCTAAAGCCGACCCACTTCGTCCCCTCAACTTCGAATCCCCCAGCATTCGGTGTGATTATCGGCATGTTCCATTCAGAATGAGGCGCATCCCTCCGTGAAGACACGACAGAACTCGAAGCCCCTCACCAACCTGTCCAATGCCAATGCCCCGACGAAAGCCACTGCGGCTGCGAAGACCGTTCCCGCGGTCATCTGGGCGGCCATCATCAAAGCACTCGCCCCTGCAAAATAACCGTCAAGAGTGAGACGGAGAGCGCGAATGCTGCGCCCCTCATCTCACAGTCGAGAAGAAGGCGCGCTATTTTCACCTGACACCCTGCCTACCCTAGGGAGAGGTCGGAATGTTAAGGAGAGAGGCTCCAGCGCACGTAGTTTATATTCAGATAATCATGTGGCCTGGAATTGGGGGTCCACAATTGGTATGGAAGGGCCTGACCGTCAAGCGATGTCCGAGCTGTTCATCCGAAGAGTTCAAGCCAGCCGGGCGTAGGATGGACGGGTCAAGCGTATCTGTGTGCAGCCGCTGTGGTCTCGGGTTCCTTAACCCTATGCCGACAGGAAGAGAGATCGAGGAGATGTACTCGAACTACTTCAAGAGAAACGACAGCATAGGGTACAACGACTATCCCACCTGGCCGCATACAACCTCCCTAGACTACCTTCTGGCGGATCTAATCAAGCGCTACGAACGCTCGAAGCCCAGGTCCCTGCTCGACGTCGGCTGCGCCTATGGCGCGCGGGTCGCTTTCTTCAAGAAGCTGGGATTCCGGGCGACGGGGGTTGACATCTCGGAGGAGGCCACGAGCCACGGAAGGAAGAAGTGGAACCTGGATCTGAAGGCAGTGAGGTTCGAGGAGTTCGCGCCCAAAGAGACTTACGACGTTGTCACCATGATAGATTTCGTCGAGCACATATCCGAGCCATTACTCTGGACCGAGAAGCTGGATGCTCTCACCCACAAGGATTCCCTACTGCTAATTCTCACGCCCGACTTCGATTGTCGTTCCGTGTACGGTGACAAGTGGATTGGGTACAACGCCAGCCTGGAGCATGTGTTGTTCCACAACAGGCGCTCTCTGAGCTGCATTTTCGGGCAGATTGGGTTCGGTATCCTTTTCGCCTCCAATGTGAAATCGATGCCTCCAACAGTGGACCAGGCCGAGACCAAGCCGAAGCTGCGCTCAAGTATCCTTGAGCATCTCAGGAAGCTGAAGGCCATAGAGGCTGCTAAGAACATAGACACGTACAGGCAGTCTGTCATGCACAAGCTCACCTGGCGAGGGTTACTGTCATCCGACAACCTAGAGAACTCCTTGTTGATCGTAGCGAGGAAATCCAGGTAGGCATCCCAGATGCACGGACTGGCACTGAGCGAACCCCAGACATATTGCAGGGGCAATCGATCCCCACCAACATAGCATATCGGCAACCATCAACCGCCCTTGATATTATTGACAACCAAGGGGGAATATCGTTCCTGTCACCAACATCGACCCAGAATGAAGACGGTCTATGTGTCCAATGAGCGCTTTCGTTCCGTCTATATCTGGATAGCCGAGTTGGACTAGTATGGGCATTCTGATACTCTCAACTTCTTCGAAGTTGACTGCATTGCGAAGTTTGGCGTGAACGCACAGGGCAGGGTGCCCGTGGACCTCAAGGCTCGAAGAAGAGTCAAACTGGGGTACGGTGTCCCCCATGTCACTTCGGATGGCCGATTTATGCGACTGAACTCAATCTCCCGCCGCGTTCTCTAAAAATGCTCGCTTCAAGACCTTCAATTGGAATGAGGCCATCTCTGCTGATTCGAAATGTGTTTTATAGTAATAAGGATAATGCTGGGCCATGTCAGGCTCTGACGATGGATTCAAATGCAGGCGCAATCATCGTCGATTAGTCCTGTCGATTCTTCTTTTCATGATACTGTTGAACTTGGTTGTCAGGTACCCTCTTGTGCAGTCGGTCCCTCATGGTTCAGACACTTTTCCCAACCTCGACTTGGCTCGTTCTCTAACCCAAGATGGGAGAGCTAGGTGGACACTATCGCCTCTGTCTTACTTCGGCCTCTTTCCTTTTTCGTACCCCAGCGGGGCCCCTTTTGTTCATGCTGAGTTCAACCTGCTATCGGAAGCTAACTGGAATGCTGTGCCATGGGTCTTCAGTGTGTTCTTCAGCATCCTCCTCCTCCTTGGTGGTTTCCTGCTGTTGAGGGCGTTTCACATCAGGGATGAGCTAGCAGCAGTTCTTGCAGGGATGATGGCTCTCTCTCCGTTCTTCATGTACTTCTCAATTGGCCAAGCCTCGTCCCGCGGATTCTTGATACCAATCTTCGTCCTCGGCCTCTTCGTCGTATTCTGGCAGAATGGGGGCAGATGGCCAAAGATGATTCTCTTCTGCATGTTGGGTTTTGGCGCGCTCACGATACACAGATCTAGCTTCGTCGTGATTTTGATAGAAGCCATTGCTGGAGCAGTGGTCTTCATATCTCCCAGCTTTCCGAAGTTGTCTTCGAGGGGGAGATTTGCGGCGTACACATCGTGCATCGTATTGGCGCTTGCTTTGTTCGTTTGGCCGTACATCCCGGGTCTTAACAAAGTGTTCGGTGCAATCCCCGAAATTTCTTCGACATACAGGATGGCGGAGATAGAATTCAAGACAGGATTCCTGCTCGAAGGCGACTCACTTGTGTCTCTAATCGCTAATCTGTGGACAAACTATGTTGGCAGTATCGGCTTGGTACTCCTGCTGATACCTCTCAGCATGGTCGCACTTTACCCCGAGTCTAGAGGCACCAGAAAGACCGACGTGTTCATGATTGCGATGATCATTGTATTTGCTCCGTATGTGTGGAAGGCACAATACGTGCAGTTGATTCTGCTCCCATTTGCATACATTCTCGCAGGAACTGCCATTCAGAGATATCCGAGGGTCAAAGGGCTCCTAAGTCGGTCTTATGCGTCCGTGCGACGAAAGGAGCAGATGCCAGTGATGGGACGAATCAGTAGAACATCGACAATCGTGTTCTCCCTCTTTCTCCTGGTTTCAACGGCATTCTCCATGGTCATGTACGAGCACCGGGCGACCCTCGTGGACCCATTTACAGACGAAGCAAACTGGCCTAGCGGATCTATCGTGAATGTCGCCAACTACCTTGGCTCTGACGGATACGGTGACTGGGAGCAGTTTCTCAGCAACTCCGGTATGGTCGACCGTCGCATCGGATGGTTCTCGGAATGGGATTGCCCGCTTGTTGATCCCACGCAGCTGCAGGCTAGTGGATACTTGAATGTAAACAGGAGCGACTTGGTCTTCGAACTCGAGAGCGACGTTGATTTCTTCACATACCTGACATCTTTCTACAAGGCACAGACATACTACTGGATAGACCCCGACATCGAGAATAGGGAATTGTACGACCTGAGCTGGGATAATTTCGGGATTCTCAGAGTATACTACCAGGATCCGAGTACAGCTATGTTGACTCCGAAAGTGAATTTGAGCACTGCAAGAATAAGCATGGTTGTTGTCCTTAATCAAATGGGTAGTCAAATCATGAACCCTTTTACTGCACAGGATACGTTCACAAGTGAGTTCCTCGTGGAAGTAACCTCCAAGACCTACAAGATTTACGACAGCGACGATTACTGCATCCACTTAGCGGCCGCACCATGCTATGGTTGAACAGTGACTGCAGACACGGGAGGGCTCTCGGGGCCTGAGGCAAGCATTCAGAACGGAAGCGCGATAATTGGCGCCACTTGCCTGGGATGTGTCGGCCTCCCTTTTGGGATCGTCTACAAAGCATTAGGTAAGTGACATTGCCTTTCCTATCCGAACGAGGTTGATCCAGCGTGAGTTTGAAGTTGAAGATACTCATCTGCAGCGATTCATTCTATCCCCCTCTGGGAGGAGGCACTATCACCCTCCGTGTGATGGCGTCAACCCTTTCCAGGGATGGGAATGAAGTGTCGGCCTGCTATATCGGTGATAAAGAGGATCCAGAATTCAGGAGTTATCCACTGAGGATATCCACGGGCGTGAGGGGTCTATGGCCAAGACAATGGGTGATAGGGAAGAAATGGAGACCGATTCTTCGTCGGGTCATATCTGATAATAAGCCAGATGTCGTCATCACCCAACAGACCGTAGCCGCGGCGACAGCTGAGACCTGCAACGAGCTCGGCGTCCCAGTCATAGTCATCCTCAATAGTGTCGACCAGTTCTGTCTCGGGAGCTTCTGGTCGGGTCATCCCTGGAAGTGCGCGCATTTTTGCCCGGGCTGCAAGGATTCCGGCCCTAGAATAGCCCAGTACCTGTTCTTCTTGTCCGAGGTCAGGAGGATGCACAAAGGCCTCCGCGCCGCCGATGGCGTCGTAACAAACAGCCGATTCATGCAATCAACACTGAAAGAGATTTGGGGCATCGACTCCTTCATCGTAACGCCGATGGTGGCGACTCCCGCTAGGGCGAAGGGCCCGAGACGGGACGGAGTTATATTGTTCGTCTCTCCTGTCGAGCACAAGGGCCTGTGTCTTGTGCTGGAACTAGCGAGGAGAATGCAGTCGGAGAAATTCCTGTTTGTTGGCGAGGCCAAGCAGAAGAGCAGACAGGCTATGGCGTCGCTCAAGAATGTGAAATACGTTCCCTGGACATCGGATGTGGAGCCACTGTACGAACAGGCGAAAATCGTGATAATGCCAAGCGTAATCCCGGAGGGGTTCGGTCGGGTCTGCATCGAAGCGATGTCCAGGGGTATTCCTTGCGTTGCCAGCGCCGTCGGTGCCCTGCCTGAGACAGTGGGCCCGGGTGGAGATATCATCAAGGACCATAAGGACGTCGAATCCTGGGTTGCTGCTGTTCAGAGATATTCGGACGTTGACTACTTGACCGAAAAGAGCCGTGTCGCACTTCTGCATTCGAAGGTGTTCTTGCGCTCAGAAGGAACGGAAGAACTGTCATCACACCTTAGAAGTCTCGTGGGCGATCCTGGGAAGTCTGAAGTTCTACGATGACTTGCAGGTACTTCCTCTCGAAATCGGTGATGGAATGATACTCCTCCGCATACTTGCGTGCCGCAGAGGATGTCTCTGTCCATTCGTCAGCTGAGCTAGCCAGTCGTTCCATGCAGGAGAGGTACTTCTCAGCGTCCAGTCCATTTACCACATATTTCCCAAGCTGATTATTGTTGCTCATGTCAACTGCCGCTCCCGTATGCGAAGAGACGACGGGGAGCCCGCATGCCAGCGCTTCCACTATGACATAACTGCATCCTTCGTACGCGCTGGGCATCAAGAGAACGTCACAGGCGTTGTAGAGCCTCACCAACTCATTAGTTGACAACCTCCCGATCACAGTCGAGTTCGGTTGATTCCGTGTCATCTTCGTTCTTAGAACCAGGTGAAAATCCTTGGGGAACCTTGGTTGAAGGTCTCTGATAATCCATTCAAGTCCCTTCCTCGGGTCAGCCGGGCCAACGAAAAGCACCAGGAACTTGTCTTCTGGAAGACCAAAAGCAGCTCGTAACCCGCGTTTGTCTGGACTCGGTTTGAACACGCCTAAGTTCACGGCGTTAGGGATCACCGCATGAACATCGTGTCCGTAATACTCCCTAATCTCGTCTCCGACAGCTCCTGAGACTGCAATGACCGTTCTTCCCTTACCTGCCCGTTTGTCGAGGGTGGCGCTTATCCATCTCACAGTCAGTCTTCTGAAGAATCCCATCCAGCTCCTAGTTCCAATGACTCTTCCTCTCTCGGTTCCATGGTAGACGACTGCAGACTTCCTCCTTCTCGCGTTCCATGAGAAGAAACCGTTGCATAATATGACATCTCGCTCCGATGCCATCCTGTTAATCCTTCTCCCAATCACCCATGCAGCTAGGGGTCGTACCCCTCTGAGTGGACCGGGTAGATAGACCTGGGTTGAATCGATCACAAGTACCTCTCTTCCATGTCTAGCGAGTGCCTCGCTGAGCAGTCGGACGAAAGTCTCCACTCCAGATCCAGTTGATGCGGGGAGGAACGAGCTAACCAGCACTCTTTCTTTGATACGCGTGCTCGGATTGCACTCATCAGTCATGGTAGCGGCATTCGGGAGACCGTCTTCAGCCCTTCAATCTTCCGATTAGTGTGCACTCCTGCGTCTCGGAACAGTAGATTCTACCACTAGTCCCTCAATCTTGAAATACGGTCCGATGAATCGGGTGGCAGTAGTCACATGAACCCTAGCATGTCCGTGATTGTTCCATCTTTGGGTCGCTTTGAGAGGCTCCGTGCTTGCCTCTCATCGATAGTTGCACAGGATGTGCCGTTCGCATTCGAAATCATAGTGGCTATCGATGGGGCAGACTCTTCCGAATTGTCAGCGAGGCTAGGGCAGGAATTCGCTGGCCTCCAATGTCTGAAGTTCTCAACAAGCATTGAACGCCGTGGCTCCCCCAGAGCAAAGAATGATGGAGCGGCGCTGGCGGAAGGGGAAATTCTGGTCTTCGTCGATGATGATGTCGTGGTTTCGAAGAGGTGGCTGAGGCTCATCCATGACTCCTATTCGGATTCGATCGTGGGCGTGGGTGGATCGGAGGTGAAGGGTCATGGGCCCGGGTTTGTGCGAAGAGCATGGTTCCTCATCAACGGCAACAAGACTGGAAGAGTCACCCCAGGCGGTCAGGTGGTGTCAAATTTCACGTCATCAAAGAGAGACGTTGAACAAGTGGATTGCCTAGCCGGTGCGAACATGAGTTTTAGGAAATCCACGTTCGACGCAATCGGAGGATTTGATGCCAACTACGTGGGCACATCCTATCGCGAGGAAACGGACCTATGCCTTCGCGTTGGACGCCACGGAAGATTGATTTTCCGCCCTGACGCAGTAGTGGAGCACAATGAGGATTCGCGCGGAGGCAATTCCCCGTCTAGCAAGCGTGATTGGAACTACTGGTATCATAGGAACAACACGTACTTCTACATGAAGAATCTGTCCCGAGGCTTCGCTGTCCAGGACTTGAGGCACCTGCTGGTCGAAGTGTCGCTATCGTTCGGAAGAGCCGTCACACAGCGGTCACTCGCTCCTATCTCCACTATGCGAAGGGGAATGCGGGAAGGTGCTGCTGTACTAGTTCAAAGGAAAGGGATCAAATGAGCTCAAATCCCCAACCTGCGCATAGAGACAAGGAAGATCCCTTGGTCACCATTGGGCTGGTTACTCTGAACGAGGAGAAAGTAATCGCCAGGTCACTGGGCGCCCTTATAGATGAATCTCGTCACATCAATTCGGAGATTGTCGTTGTCGCTGGCGGAACGGATCGAACCATCGATATTGTCAGTGACAGTCTGCTGCGCGCGAAGAAATCCAAGCTGCTCCTCGATTCAACGCCCCGAGGAAAACCTGCAGCCCTCAACTGGCTTGTCCGAGAATCACGCGGGGAAATCCTCGTTCTCTCAGATGGCGACGTCACAATCCGCAAAGGTTCAATCCGAGGGCTAGTCGACACATTCAGTGATGACGGAGTTGGATGTGCGACTGGAAAGGTCATCGGAGCGGGGAGCGCCTACAATACGGTCCAGAAGATCTGTGATGCGACAGCTGAAGCCATGGATTTGTCTAGGTATGAACAGTATCTTCGGACGGGCTCCGTGAGCCTTGCTTCAGGCTACATCATCGCTGTCAGAAGGTCGTTGATGCCAATCATCCCAGAAGATACGAATTCAGATGATGGATACATCTCGGCCTACGTCAGGTCCAAAGGTTTCAGAATTGCATATGTGGAGAGTGCGATTGTAGAAATCAAGTTCCCGCGCACGCTCTCTGACTATATCAAGCAGAAATCGCGCACTCGTTACGGCCACTTGCAGGTGCGGCGACAATTCAGAGAAGAAGATGCAAGGTCCCCGCTCAACGACTTGAAAGACTTCGCAAGGAATTTTGTTGGTGGAAGTGGACGGAAGCATCGTGCATACATATCTGTCCTAGCACTCATCCTGACGGGATTCGTGTGGATTGTCGCCATGCTGCGAATGAGGGTTCCTTGGCTTTTCAGGAGACACGTCTGGGAGGCAGTTAAGTCGACAAAGGTGGACCTCTAGGATTCGCGATACCATGATGCGTTTCCAGGAGTAACCACTGATATGTGTGTCCGTGCCCATCTTCATCTGCGCAGCGGATATAAACCAGCCCAGTTATTCTGGTGATGGTCGGGTGCGGAATGGTTGCTGTTTCGGGAGACCAAGATGACGGCAGATCTTGCCCAGATCGCGTAGACGGAGCCCTGACAGTTGACTTGGAGGATTGGAAATGTGCTCTCGATCCAGCACCAGACGCGAACTACTCCGAGAGGCCAGAGGTTGACGAGGATTATCTGAAGCGCACAGCGAAATCCCTCCTCGAGGCTCTTGATGCAGCTGGTTCGAGGGCTACCTTCTTCGTGCTAGGCGAAGTCGCTGCTGCAGTACCCGAAGTAGTCAAGGACATCGCCCGTCGTGGGCATGAAATAGCTAGCCATTCACCAGTGCATCTGCCTCCAAGGATGGTTCCGAGAAATGAATTCAAACGGTTGATGATCGAGGATATGTCGCTGCTGGAGGAGCTGTCAGGGAAGAACCCGTTGGGTTTTCGTGCACCGTACTTCTCTGTATCCAGGAAGGGGGAAAGCTGGCTCATGAAGACGCTGGTAGAAGTGGGTCTGAAATATGATTCAAGCGTCGTGCCGACGAGGACTCCCTACTGGGGCATCCCATTCGCACCAAAATCACCCTACTTTCCACGTCATGACGATCTGTCAAAGTCTTCATCGAGCGGGCCGTTGCTGGAGATTCCGGTAACCGTGTGGCCGCACCTGGAACACATTCCCGGGCTTCCAGTCGGTGGAGGATTCTATATGCGAGCTTGGCCATCTTTCTTCCTCTTATCTGTTCTGAGACGGACAATATCGTCTGGCTACCCTCTCGTGCTCTATATCCACCCAGGCAATCTGGACTCCGAGAAGGATTTCATTGCGAAGCGAACGCTGAGAGACAGGATCTCTCAGAATGTCGTTGCGAAGAAAGGGGCGCCGATTTTTCGCACAATTCTTAAAGAGTTCAGGTTCGGCACAATTGCGGAGGTTTTCTCGAACGAATTGAGCACTGTGCGACAGGTCAAGTGATAATCGATATCTCATGTCCAGCCGCCTGCGTACGCGCTGATGGTACACTATCTCGAGTAGAATTTGTCCACTATTTCCTCCGAGGCTGCATAACGGGCCAATGACAGAATCGCAGCGATTGTCGGCTTTGGGTCACTGAATGACTCCACATCATAGCATCTGCTGTTTAGACACTGTTGGAGGAGTGCTACTGACCTCCTGAAACCGCCTCGTGCTGCAAGAGATGCGATTCCGTGAGGCAGGAGGTTGACGCATCGTACATTAAGCCGATAAGGCGTCATCGTTGGCATGTCTCTTCCTTCATGAAGGTCGCACAAGAGCTTCGGGAAGTCCACTCCACTGGCAACTGCGAGCTGGAGTGATCCCCAGAATCTTGGGTTGATTTCGATGAGCTTTGGCTTGGAGGTTCTAGCATCGATTTTGAACTCGACCATCGCGACGCCATGCCATTTCAGTCCCTCAAGGAGCAGGCGTCCGATTCCCTCGGCTTCTGGGTTTCTCGTCGATTCCCTGACTGTGCTGGGTCCTCCAGTCTCCGGGAACTCCATGAGTCTTCTGTGCGTGAAGAATGCCTTCATTGTGCCATGATCGAACAGGTAGGAAACACCTATGGAGCCGCCATTGGGGACAAATTCCTGTGCTACCACCGGGCCGGTGCGGTTTATCATGTCGCTCAAATCCTCAGAGGAGAACCCCCTCTGTACAATCCTGAAACCTCTTGATCCCGACCCCTTGGCTGGTTTGATCACTGCGGGGAAGCCAATTTGCTCCCCAATCGCTGATGCTGAGCTCCCGTCTTCCAACAGAATCGTCTTTGGGGCGTCAATACCAAGCTTGTGTGCCAATTGCTGAGTCCTGAACTTGCTTCTTGCTATGCAATAGGAGTCACCAGTCATGAGTGCGAGCTTCGCGCCCAGTCTCCCGCACTTGACGAATTCGTTCATGAGGTCGCATTCTGGATCGTCCATCGGAATAACTATGTCTACATGCCATCTATCTACGAGTTCAATCAGTTCTTTGAGATATGCACGTGGTTGCGCTATCGGAGATGGTAGCATCTCCTGTCTAGTGCAGTGACGTGAGAGTGCGGCAATCGACCAGCCGATGTCGTCTGTGACAGTCACCTCCCGTCCGCTCCTGCCTAACGACCGTACGACGGCCAAGGTTTTCGGGTGTCTCCCATAGGTGACTAGGACGTTGCGCAAGCCGTTCCTATCATCCGTCATCGTCCCTCGGACCGCCCAGAGAATACTTCAAGTTTCCCGTTTGTGGGCATCTGTCCCTGGGCAATGCATGGTTTCTTCTGACTGCGGACTCAAAGAATTAATCTACATGGTAGCGTTTGCACGAACTGTGAAACGGCATCTGAGTGGTGTGTTCAGTGGCGAATCTTGGCTGCGAGCTTCCAATGGAGCCCGGGCTATCGCCGTTCTTGGGATGGTTGCCATCCTTGCTTTCACCACCCGCGTCCTCCCTTTTCACATCTCGCCTCTGCCGTTCAACAATGATGGACTCAGCGAATGCAGAATCGCGGGAGATATTCTCGAATCCCGTCACCTTCAGTATCCTGAAGGAGCGTTCTACCTGGATACTCACTCAGTCATCACTCCCATATACAATGTGATGTTGGCCTTCTCGGCCTCGGTAACAGGCTCGTCAACATACTCAATTGCTCAGATGCTAGTCGGCATAATGTCAATCCTCTCAATCGTCGGGGCATTCTCCCTCACATTGCGTTTCACAGGGAGCGTTAAAGGAGCCATCGCAACCGCCGTCGCTCTGTCCCTGTTTGGCACGGCCGTTTTCCTCACAGGATCTACATGGAAGGAGTCGCTCGGGTTCGCACTGCTGGTCTTCTTCTTCTTTGCCTATGCTCACAGGTCTGAGAGAAGATACTTGGTCCTTGAGGTAACAATACTCTTGCTTCTGCCGTTCGTGCATCACCTCGTTACGGCCGTGGGGTATCTGTCTCTTTCCTTTCTGACAGCTTGGTCTCTGTATTTCGCGATTGTCAGAGCCAGATGGAGGTGGAGGCACACGATCGACTTCCTAATACTCGTTGGCCTCTCAGTGGCTGCATACGCCTACTATGAGTTTGCTTCTCTAGACAGACTCTCCATGATGTCCGAGGGGTTAGGCATCCTCCTGATGGCGGTCCTGTTCATCGCATTCGTGGCAGGTTTGATTGCGACGCTACGTAACCGAGTTCACACCCGTCTGACGTTCGCTCCAATCCCAGCGATTGTGGTACTGGTTCTCGCGACTTGGGATTATTTCGACCCTATATTTCCGTATGTGCCAGGGGCTCCGCATTATGTTTTGATTCTGATAGTTGCCATCTCAGTTGTTCTGTCAATATCGTGGTTCGGTCATGAGGTGTTCATCTCGGGTTCTTCGCCCTACAGGGCACTTCCGCTGGCTATGATGCTCCCGCCCCCACTGCTAATCGTCTTCTCACTGGTCTCAGGGTTCGATATTCACAGTCACCAGGTATTCTACAGGACTTTTGATTTCGTAGACCTCTCACTGGCCGTGGGCATAGGTATCTGTCTGTCTAGTCTCCGAAACAAGCCGCGTCTGGAACTTGGCATAACGCTCGTTCTGGTCGCCGCACTGCTGACCTCATTCCCATTCGGTTACGAGTCAAAGTCGCTCCTGGGTGTAAGGCACGATACGCAGAATTACGAGGTCGATGCAATCGATTGGATAGATGCTGTGTCTGTCGGTGAGGTTGATATTCAGAGTGATGAGAGGCTGTCTTACATTGCGATGGCGCTGTACGACGTCGAGAAAGTCCCTTATCTGCCGGATAGGCTGATGCGCGAAGGTCTTCTCGGCGTAGGGGCGTACTACGTTCTAGAGGAAGAGTGGATGACTGTGGGAGTCAACGACTACCCCAGGGGCCATCCCGTGTTGAACGAAACTGAGATTGTCATGGTTCTTCAGTCATCGAACGTGTTCTACTGTGGCGGTCCATCGAACAACAACGTAATCGTATTCGTCAGCACAACCTACGGACAGGACGTCGTGTTCGGATACCACTGAGATAACGAGCTTCACACGGCCAGGTCTACAGTGACGACGGCCAGGCACAGAATCGCTTCCAGAATCCAGATGGAATTTACAAGCGTCTTCTCGCTCAGCTTGCCGCTCCTCATGATGATGTGGGTAATGGATTCAATCGCCCCATGGAACTCGAGATGTCCGTTGTCTGCATTGGTGCAGTAATTTTCAGCCTTGAAGTGGCCCCTTAGCTTGAGGAAGAATTCAGCAATCATCGGAATGAAGATTATTGTGGTCTGGATATACAGTTCCGAGAGCATCCCTGCAGCGGCAATAGTTGCCCCCATGAACAGCATCAGTGTGTCGCCCGGGAACACCTTCGCAGGGTATTTGTTGAGCCACAGAAAGGCCACCAGGCTCCCCATGAGCGGGACCAGCAGGTACGCTCCGTCCAACCTGTCGTGCATGAACGCGAGCATGATGAGCGTTCCCGACATGATGATTCCCAGGCCCGTCCCGAGTCCGTTGAATCCCTCTAGCATGTTGCCGGCATTTGCGGCACATGTTATCGCAAATGGAGCCGCTAGAATCATCCATATCCCAAGGTCCAGCTCTCCGATGAACGGTATGTAGATGATCGGGCTCAGCGCCGCCCCGAGAGGTAGCGCAAGCAGGAACGGGAAGAACGCCTTCTGTCGCTGCCTCAGCTCGAAAAGGTCGTCTATCATGCCGACGAACCCCGCTCCGAGGACGGTCGACAACGAAACGTACAGCAGTTCCTTGTTGGTGACGCCGTCAAGCGCGAGAAGAACACCGACGCCCGCGAAGAACCCCATGATGACAGCGATGCCCCCCATCTCTGCCACTTCTGGCTTGTGAGGCTTGTTGAGGTCCTTCCCAACAATCCCCCTAGCCTTGAGCTTGGGGATGATCCACGGGATTGCGAGGTAGGTCATCGCCAGGGCTATCGCGAATGCTGCCCCGAACGCTATTTCGTCTCCCAAAGGGTTCCCCATGCATCATTGGCAAGGGCTATTATTAGGTTTCCAGCCCCCGCTGTCTAATTTCGTACAAACAACACCGTTATCGGGGTCGGGGGTCACTCGTCCTCCACGGTCGCCCGTCCATCGTCCAGGCGTATCCGTTTGGACGACCCCCTGCCCAGTTCACGGTCGTGGGTGGCCATCACGACGGTGGTCCCGAAATCCCGCCTCACGAACTGGAAGGTGTTCAGAACGGTCGCCGCGTTCTCCGAGTCGAGGTTCCCCGTCGGCTCGTCCGCGAGTATGATCCTCGGCTCGTTCATCATGGCCCTCGCGATGGCGGTCCTCTGCGCCTCCCCCCCGCTGATCTTGTTCGCGGTCTCGTCCGAGAGGTGCTTGATGTCGAACTTCTCCAGGAGCTCGTCCACCCTCCCCGCGTCCTTCTTCCGGGAGAACCTCAGGGGGAGCGCGACGTTCTCCCTGACCGTCAGGTCCGCGAGTAGGTTGTAGTCCTGGAACACGAAGCCTATCTTGTCGAGCCTCAGCCTCGCGAGCCCGTCCTCGGAGAGCCCCGCGAGGCTCTCGCCGTCGATGAGCACATCGCCGGAGGTCGGCCGGTCCAATCCCCCGATGATGTTCAGAAGGGTGGTCTTGCCGCAGCCCGACTTCCCCTGGACGACGACGAACTCCTTCTCCGTTATGTCGAACGTGACGCCGTCGAGGACGGTCGTCCTACCGTTGAACTTCCTGACGAGGTTCTTCGCGGAGATCACAGGGTCGGCCATCTCGGGATGAGAACCCACCACAGGGGTAATAATCATTCGGTGTAATGCCGTTAAGCCCTGCGAAGCAATTTCTACCCCCTTCGCATATGGTCGCCCCGGGAAGTGCGCGAGGTTGCGATTGGGCATCATGGTCGGTCTAGATGACTTCAAGACGCTCAGGATGCCTGAGGCCGACTTCTCCGAGCTCATGCTTTTCGACGGCGACCTCGACAGGTGCACCCAGGCATGCATGGACGAGGTCCTCCGCGAGACAACGCCATCCCTCAGGTACGTCCATGTCCAGGAGTTCGTGACGCACGGTTCCGACCAGTGGATGGTCGACCTATCCTCCCAGGACGACATCGTCAGGAAGGCCTCGGTGGACGTCGTCAGGAGCACCCGCGCGCTCGCCGCGGCCCTCGGGAGGCTCCCTGTGGTGGTCCATCCCGGCGGGATCAGGACAGAACAGGTGGACCGAAACAGGCTCATGCGCAACCTCGAGCGCTCCCTATCCGAGCTGGGGCCTTCGAAGCTTCTTCTGGAGAACATGCCCTGGCACTACTGGTACAAGGACAACGAGCGGATGGTGTCTAACATATGCTCCTCGATCGAGGACATGGCCCGGTTCAAGGACATGGTCGAGGGGTTCACGCTCGACATCTGCCACGGATACCTGTCGAAGCCGGAGGGGGACCGCGACTATTGCAGGCGGTTCCTGGAATCGTTCGGCCCGCTGACCAGGCACATACACGCTTCGGACGCCAGGGCGCCCGACTCCGAGGGGCTGCAGATAGGCGAGGGCGAGGTGGACTTTTCCATTCTCCAGGGCAAGAGGCCCCCTGTGCTCGTCGAGGTGTGGGACGGCCACGCGGACGGCGGCCAGGGGTTCAGGACGGGCATCGAGAGGCTGCGCGAGATGGAGAAGGCCTGGTGAGGATCGTTCATCGAAACCTCCAAATCGTCTTCCGACCTATGCTCTAGAAGGTGAGGCGCTGCAGCTCTCCGAGAAGATAGTGCTCGCGATGATCGTCTGGGTCCTTTTCGCCCTCGTGCTGTCCATCGGCTCTGGGCTCGAGGTCTTCCTGACGCTCATCCTGATCGGGGTGCTCATCATAAGGGAGCTCACGGACTCGTTCACGCCTGTCCGGGTGAAGGAGCGCGTGGACTTCTTCATATACGCGTTCCTGGTGGTGTTCGCCATCATCGTCGTGCGTAGGGTCTGGGAGATACTCGCCTAGGGACCCTCGACGGCGGTGCGCCCCCTCGTCGGAGCGGTCTTGGCTTCCTTGCAGCTGCTAGCCTGATGGTTGCATCGGTGACGGGCAGTGTCTGCCTCGCGATGATCGGCAGGTGTTCCGGGATGCTACGGGCACGGGAACGTGCAGTATCGACGGAGCCCCCATGCTGTGCGTCCGACCGTGCTTCGATCGCATGAGCCCTGATGCCTGGGTACATCCTCTCCGCGATGGAATCGTCGAACGCGAGGAACGAGGTCACGAGCGCGGACCGTTCGTCCAACTTGTAGAACGTCATGTTCCCGCGCTTCTGCAGGACCTCGATGACCCCCCATTCGGCGAACTTCTTCGCGACCTTGTCCGCAGCCGGCCTCGACAGCTTCGCGGCCCTTGCAAGCTCGGTTATGTTGAAGTCGAGCTTCGGCAGAGAGGCGAGATGTTCGAGCACTCTCAGTTCGCTCGTGTTCCCGAGGATCCCTTGGAAAGGCCTCTCCGTCTTCCTCATGTGTGTCTCTCCTCACGGCCCTGGGCCGCGTGACGTCGACGGTGTCGCCTCTACTTAATGATTTCATTTCAATGTAGCAGCACTGTAAAACTGAAATTATAGGTCACAGCCTGGTGAACCCGCTCCTGAAGATTGCATAATCGTGCATCGTCAGAGCCCTTATCGCCGCCCCCGGGACGGCCCAGTAGTTGCTCGCCCTCTTCTTCTTGCACCCGACGAACCCCCTGATTGCGAGAGAGCGGAATGCCTCCTCGAGGTCGATCTTGTCTCCCACGTCCCTATTGATGGCCAGGATGCTCCTCGAGTGCTTCTCGCTCAGCGCCTTCTTCCTGTAGAGATAGTAGAGCAGGTTGAGGCAGTCTTGCGTCAGTCCGCAGGGCAATCTCGCACCTTCTTTGGGACCGGCCCTTCGGCCATATCTTGACGACCGTTACATGTACACTTAGGGTTCAGGGACAACCTTTTTGGTCATTGACACTTATTGGCACGCGAGGGAGGAGTGACGACCTTGAAGCAGTTCAATGTGTACGTCGACAACAAAGTCGGCGAGCTCGCCCGCGTGACCGATGCGCTGGCCCAGAACGCCATCAACATCAGGGGCCTGGCGACGGAGAGACCCGGCATCAGGTCGACCGTGAAGGTCGTCACGGACGACGAGATCTCCACGAGGGCGGCCCTGAAACGGGCCGGGCTGAGCTTCGACGAGTCCGAAGTGCTGGTCATAGACCTCATGGACCACCCTGGGGAGATAGCGAAGGTCGCGAAGCGCGCCGCGCAAGTAGGCGTCAACATCGACTCCGTGTTCTTGATTGGAAAGAATGACATGCCCGCCGCGCTCGCGGTCGGCACATCGGACCCGAAGAAGGCCAAGAGGTTGATGGAGAAGGGGTTCTGAGCCCGCCTACTCCTTCTCTTGAGTGCCGAGCCCGCTCGACCTCTTCGCCGCTATCTCGACCGCGTCTATCAGGAGCGCCTTCAGACCGTTCCTCTCGAGCGAGTGCAGGGCGCTGATCGCGGTGCCGCCTGGAGATGTGACGAGGTCCTTCAGCTTCGCCGGGTGCTCCTTCGTCTCCTGGATGAGCTTGGACGAGCCTATGAGCGTCTGCACCGCGAGCGTGTTCGCGATGTCCCTGGACAGGCCGACCTTGACGCCGGCGTCCGAGAGCCCTTCGAGTATCTGGAAGACATACATCGGGCCGGTGCCGCTGAGGCCCGTGACCGCGTCCATGAGCGACTCCTCGACATCGACCACGATGCCGACGGATTCGAAGACATGCCTCGCCGTGGAGAGGTCCTTCTCGGTGGCGTACTTGCCTGGACATATGGCCGTCGCGGCCTCGCGCACGACCGCGGCGATGTTCGGCATGGCCCTGATGACCGGGACCTTGCCCCTGAGCCTCTTCTCGATGAAGGGCGTGGTGACCCCCGCGGCGACCGAGATCACGAGCTTCGTGTCCTTGATCGCGGGCTTGATCTCGTCGAGCACGTGCGCCATGATCTGGGGCTTGACCGAGAGCAGCACGACGTCCCCGAATCTCGCCGCCTCGAGGTTCGAGTGGGTGCCCTTGATTCCCTTGGCTATCCCCTTCGCTTGCTCGAGCTTGTCCTTGAGCGGCTCCGCGATCATTATGTGCACCGGGTCGGCCCACTTGGTCTTCAGGATGCCCTTGGCCAGGGCGAGGCCCATGTTCCCGCCGCCTATGATCGCGATCTTCTTGCTGTTCATGTTCCGGTCCTCTTGTGAGTTTCATCCACATTGACGCAGATATTTAATTACAATCGTACAAAGATGGGCAATTGGATATGGTCGCTCAGTGACCCCGCAATCTTCAAGGTATAATACCCGTCGGTATACAATTCGTACCCTGATGGTATTATACCGCAGAGCATCAAACGCCAGTGGTGACGTTCAGCCACAGGTGGACCTCCCTGTACGATTCCTGAGTCAGGGGCTGTCCTTCGACGTACAGCAGGAACTGCAGCTTCCACTCGCCGGGTGTGTCTACGCTGAAGTCGAAGGTCTGGTTGTAGTACTCCAGGTGCTCGATCGAGAAGTTCTGCGCGATGCCGCTGTATGGCGTCAGCGAGTGGTTGGTGTTCCAGTCTATGGAGTACTGGTCGACAGTGAAGTTGTAGTCGGTGACGTTAGTGAGAACGATGACGACGGTGTAGTTCATCGGCTGGTGCTCGAACGACTTGACAGTCAGGAGCACCCGGGCCTGCTCGTCGACGGTGAGGTTGTGCGGGTAGTCGTCGGCCATGCCCTCCGGGCCGAGGATCGCCAGCTGCGTGAACCTCTCACCCACCCTCGGGGTCGTGATGGCCCATGCGAGCACGACGACGGACGCCACGAGCATCACGACGATGCCTATGGTCAGCGCCTTGTCCACCAGGGGCATGCCCTTGAAGTCCATCTCGAAGTCGACGACGATTGCGAACCTTTCGTCCTCGGGCAGCCGCATCCTCCGGTACCATCCGACAAGCGAGACGCCGATGATGAACGCGGACACGGAGGCCATGATGGGGTCGAGCCTGATCCCGAACGGGGTGAAGTTGAGCGCGAGCCCTATCAGGGGCACGATCGCGATGCTGAGCCCGAAGCTGAGCGCGACCCTCTCGATGCCGTCTATCTGCTCGTTCTCCGGGAAGAGCGCCGCGGTGGCCGCGTAGCCCGGGAGGAAGAGGACGAAAACGAGCCCGAGGATCTGCCGCACTAGGCTGTCGGGCCAGAAGAACACGAGCCCGACGAGGACGAGGGCGAGCCCGATGCACAGCATAAGATCGTAGGGCGTCTCCCTGACCTCCAGGTGTACCCTGAGAGGCTTCGTGCCCGGCTCGGTCCCGCTCCCCGCTTCCGACTTCTCGGTCAACGTTGCCGGTGAGGAGCGGACGGCGATATAAGTGTGATGCCACGCGCGGGTCAGGCCTGTCTGGCCTCGGCGTCGTCCACGGTCGGGACGAGCAGGGCCGCGAACACGAGTGCGGACGCGGATGCGAGCACCAGGACCTGCGTCCCGGTGGCCTCGGGGTCGCCCAGGAACGTCCCGAGCGTGCCTATGGCCGACAGGATCACGACGGAGTTAGCGACGATCAGGCCCAGCAGGACCGCGGCTGCGACGCCCTTCCTGTCCACCTTCCAGTCGAACCTCCGGCGCTCGTCCGAGACGAGCCCGACATGCGTCAGGAGGCCGACGGCCATCGCGACCAGGATCGTGGCGCCTATGAGCGAGGTCCCCTCGGAGATGGTCTTGTACTCCAGCGCGAAGGGCGAGAGCAAAGTGGTCGCGAAGAGGCCTATGACCCCCAGGTACGACCTGCGGAGGACGATGCCAGCGCATATGATGGCGCACCCTGCGCCGAACACGAGCACCGAGGCCGGCGAGAAGTTTGCGATCGTGCACAATGCCACGAACGCCGCGACCGCGCCCGTGAGCTTCTCCCTCAAGTCACCATCCTCCTGACCTGTTTCGCGACGGAGGCCGCCTCGTCCCTCGGGCCCAGCTCTATCACCATGGCGCCCAGGCGCCTAAGCTTGGCGATCGAGTGCAGCTTGACCATGTACGCGTCGTACTCCCGCTCGACCTCTTCGACGCCGAGGTCCTGCCTGCTGACGCCGTACCACGCGGAGAACGGACTGATGAGTATGACCCTGTGGCCCCGGTTCCTTGCGAGCGTGGCGGCCCTGATGACGGAGTCGTGGTTCGACTCGAGGTCGGAAACGACCATGAACATCTGGCCCTTCCCTCCCCTCGCGACCGCCGCGCGGACGAGGTCCTCGGCTCCGGTCTTCGTCCTCGCCCTTCCCCCGGCGGAGGACACATACGCGGACACCACCTTGACGAACCTCTCGCCGTCGGTCGTCCCCACAGCGTTCGCGTCCTTCCCAGGCTGCGCTGGCTGCTGGAGCTCCTGCTCTGTCTCTATCTCCTCCGGCAGGCGCAGCAGCGCCCTGAGTATCTTGTCGTACTGCCCCCTGACCACGTCAGGGCCGACCTTCACGATCGTGCCGAGCTCGTTGAACGCTATTACCCCGGTCGGATGATAGCCCGACAGGAGCACCTTCGCGAGCTGCATCGAGAGCCTCATGCCGTGGTCGAGCTTCGACCCTCCCTCGGCGGAGATCCTCATGCTCCTGCCGCAGTCGAGCATGATGGTCGTGGGGACCATGGCCTCGCGCTCGTAGACCTTGGTCATCAGCTTCATCGTCCTGGAGACGGTCTTCCAGTCCACGTCGCGGAACCTGTCCCCCGGGGAGAACTCCCTGATGCCTTCGAACTCGAACTCCCTCGTCCGGGACCATCTCTCCGGGGACTTCCCTAGCACCTCGAGGTGCTCCCTCTTCGCGATCGTGTGCGCCTTCCTCAGCTCCTCCCTGGAGCTGTGCACCCTGACCTGTGAGGGGTGCGCGAGCACGGAGCCGTGGTCGAACATCCCCGCACGGTCGGTCGCGCGCACGGCTGTCCTCTGGAAGTCGTAATACCCTCTCCTGTGCGCCAGGACGGTGTACCTGAGCTTCGCGGCCTCCCCCGAGTTGAGCTCGATGTGAGTCCTGTTCGAGCCCGAGCGGACCTCGAGCCCTTCGGGGAGCACATCCTCGAGGTGGACCTTGGCGGGGCCGCCGAGGTTCCGGACCCTCGTGAGCACGGTGAACGGCTTGTCCGCGAAGAGCATCTTCTCGAGCACCTCGCGCTTGACCTCGAGCCTCTGCGTCCTGACCTGGGTGCCGAACGCCAGCCTCGAGTAGACCATGTACGCGACTATCCCGAGCCCGCAGAACGCCGGTATCAGGTTCTCGAACAGGAATCCCTCGAGGTACAGGACGCACCCGAGGGCGAGCATGATCAGGCCGAGGTAGGTGTATCTCATCCGTCGCATCCTTCCGATGTGCCTATTCCTCTTCCTTCTCGCCCTTCGCCTTGGGCACGGGCACCACGTTCAGCACATCGTCCACTATGCTCGCGACCGTGATCCCCTCCAGCTCGGAGTCTATCGACAGTATGAGCCTGTGGTCGAGGACCTTGTGCGCGATGGCCTTCACATCGTCCGGGATCACGTAGTCCTTCCCCGCGATGAGCGCGTGCGCCTTCGCCGAGTAGAGCATGTACTCCCCGGCCCGGGGGCTCGCGCCGAGCGTGAGCGCCTCCTTGTTCCTGGTCATCACGATGAGGTCCCTGATGTACCTCTTGATGGACTCGTCGACGTGCATCTTCTCGTACAGCGTCTGCATGTCCCTCAGCAAGGAGTCTCCCAGGATGCGCATCGGCTCCTCCGCCCTCCTGCTCTTGAGGTCTATGATCCTGTACTCGTCCTCCTCGGACACGTAGTCCATGACGGACTTGAACATGAACCTGTCCAGCTGCGCCTCGGGGAGCGGGTACACGCCCTCGGTCTCGATGGGGTTCAGGGTCGCGATGACCATGAACGGGTTCGGGAGCGCGAACGTGTTCCCCTCGATGGTGACCTGCTTCTCCTGCATCGCCTCGAGCAGGGCGGACTGCGTCTTGGGCGGGGCCCTGTTTATCTCGTCCGCGAGCACGAAGTCCGCGAATATCGGGCCCTTCCTGACCTCGAAGTCCCCGGACTTCTGGTTGAAGAAGTAGTGCCCCGTGATGTCCGCCGGGAGCAGGTCCTGGGTGAACTGTATCCTCTTGTACGACAGGCCGCACACGTTCGTGAACGCTTTCGACAGGGTGGTCTTCGCGACCCCGGGCACCCCCTCCATGAGTATGTGCCCCTGGGTGATCAGGCACATGAGGAAGTCCTCGACCTGCTCGTCGTACCCGACGACGACCTTTCCCACTTCCGCGTTGACCGCCTCGAGGAGGCCTTCGATGTCCGAGGGGTCCCTCAACCTGAGTTCGCTCATCTCCTCACAGCTCCGTGTCTCTCGATCTGTCTGAGAAGGCGCCTGAGCACTCCCTTGTTCCACTCGGGGTGCCTCTCCAGCACCTTCTCCATTAACTCGTCGTCGCTCATGAACCTATCCGCCTCCTCGGGCCCTTCCTTCCTGAAGGGCCTGGTCAGCGCACGCCAGATCCTGAGCGACCATTTGATCGTGAGCCTGGTGATCCTCGCGAGCGTGTCCGTGGTGGCGAGGAAGAACGAGACGATTATCACGATTATCAGCG
>Ga0315293_10001581_pt1 | contig 22121 bp, 25 predicted proteins | sample YL17G13_20_MG_FD_203071 | JGI IMG/M metagenome (GOLD analysis project Ga0315293, IMG submission 203071) | Sediment microbial communities from Yellowstone Lake, YNP, Wyoming, USA - YL17G13_20 | ecosystem: Environmental > Aquatic > Freshwater > Lake > Sediment | place: USA: Wyoming | collected... | reverse complement strand
CTTTTTGTCCGGACGGTTTTGTAAATTCAATTGAGTTCTTTATACTTGGAGGCCCGCGATCTCTTCCTCGAAAATCTTGTTCACGCAATCGAGGCGCGGGTCACTTTCGATCGCCCGCCGCTCGTTACCGTAAATCTTTATCAGGTCGGGCAGGGTCGAGGGGGGTTGGTCACAAAGGCTCTGGACCGCTTCGGCGGGCCGCCACCCATTCGAGTGCGAGTGCTTGTACGGACCATCTTCTGAATTTAGAGTGTAAATTGTCCGCTTGATTTCTTCAGGAGTCATCTGAGTCTGAAGGACCACCTGTGCCGCCACGTCCTGTGTGAGGTAATTGAGGTCCGGGATCTTTTGTGGATTCACCCCCTTATTCAGAATGTCTTCGGTGTACCCGCCAATCTCATCAAAGTCATTCAACCGGTTGAACTCGTCCCTCCATTTTGAAACAAAATTGCCATTAGGGATGGAGGCAAAGAACCAGTTGGCCAGGACCGGGTAGTCCTCTAGGACATTGTCACGGTCGTTCCGGTATGAGAAAAACTCGAACCCTCTGGCCTTCTGTTCATCGATGATCCAGTTGTGGGAACGGGTCGCAACCACTGACGCGTCAGACCAGATCCCTCCGTACTTGGCCACAAGGTGCACGCGGATAAAGTCCGAGGTCCGCTGAATAAAGTTCGTATGCTTGAACGTGGAAAAGTCCGGCTCGGGAAGGTAGTCCTTCAGGTTCTTGGGGGTCACCACGTTGATGGTGAAGTCCGGACTGTGCTTCCTCCAGCTTTCAACGGATTTTGAAACAAATTCGGGAAGGTCCTCAGAGTCCCAGAATGTCCATATGGTTTTGGGTATTTCTTCGAGTGTGAATTTGCTGCTCTTGGGCCAAAACAAGAGCACCAACGCCACGACGATCACTATTAGTACCGCCACACGCCACATCTAATATTATGAAACATATTTTTCTAGACCCATACTCCCGTGCCCAAGTGGCGAGCAAATATATTCTTGTTTTCAACGGGCGGGAGTTCCGTGTATTTTTCGTGTTCGGCCCTCTTGAAAACCTGCGTGTGAATTGGGGCAAACAACTCGCCTGCAAGAGTGTTTACATAGTGCTCAAGTCCTTTGATGGACTTTATAATGACATGAGGACCAGTGGCGTGCACAACGTCACTCTCGTTCTTCTTCTCATCTAAAACTTCGAAAACCCTCTCCCAGAATGGATGGCCTTTAGGGCTCGCCATGAGGGCGTTTTGATGAGACTCATGCTTGTAAGGGGACTCGGCTATAGAAACCTTGTCTCCGGGCAAAAGGTGCTCAAAGTTATTGATGCACTCGTAATCCATATCGGCGTACATACCTCCATACTTGTGCAGTATGAAGCAACGGGCCGCATCAACCCTCTTTATTTGTTTGTCATATCCTGTATAAGTATCGTAAAACCATGGGTAATCTGTCTTTATCAGTTTGTCGAGGTCATCATCATTCCAGAACATGTACTCCCACGTTGGAAACTTCGCTTTCCATGACTTTTGACACGGGACCCAGGTTGCATTCCACTTGGACTCGTCAGCCGGGGCCGTCTGATGGATTATTTTAGGAATTTCAGGGAAATAGCTGCGGTTCACGGGCCACATAAAAAAGATGAAGAGCAAAATAAATACAATCGCTAGCAACACCGCAACCTGCCACATCTACTACTACACGCGAAAATTAAAGTTGCTCCCCAAGTCTGGAACCGCACACTTGTAGGCGAACTGGACCTTCTTGAGGGCCATGGCGTAGTGGTCCCGAAGACCACATAGGGACTCGTGAAGAACGAGAATGTCACGATTCTCTTGAAAAGCCTGGAAGAGGTCAGTTATGACCGTTGTGTACATCTCAATGACCTGCCGGATAGCCCTCTTGCGCTGGTTCGCCTTCTCGCGCTGCTGAATTTTCTTCTTAAATTCATCATCAGTTATGTCACCAATCATAAACTTGATGCGGAGGTCTCGGTTCTCCGTCCTTCTGTCCTGCTCCGTGTATCGAGGAATCAGTGAGTACATGGCGTGAGGGTGCGATCGGTAAGCATTGATAACTTCCTGCACAACGCCACCACCATTCGTTTGAATCGACTGTCGACCACCAACAAGTTTCAAGATGACGCTCCACTCTGGAAAACCTCCGCATGGGACATCACCAACTGCACGAGGAAGGGGAGTCCCATGAGCCCGCTGATACTCGTAGTAATGAGGGTTGTGAACCATGTGCGTCTCGACCCGACCCGTCCGCCAACTGAATGCCGTGTGACACTGGGTGCACCACATCTGGTCGCAGTTTCGTGCTACCGTGAGGTCTTCGAGAACGAACCGCTTGTTTCCGTCAATGGACCATCCATAATAAGTCCCCTGACCGAGTGGTTCCACTATGATGGAGGTTCGAACACCAGAGCTCTTGAAACCCATCATGAACTTTTTGGTGGAGTCGCCGAGATTCACGTAGTCTTCTACGAGCATCTCAATTTCATCCGAAAATTGAAGCCCCTTGTGGAAGTCAACCGCCTCCTGTATATTTTCAAACTTTTTGGATTTGAGAGTCCTGTCGAACCATCGGACGACGTGCGCTTCGCCGAGTTTATGGATGGAACGGTCCCCGCTGAACTTTAGGACGAGCTTGTGCTTGCTGTTGACCGTGTACTCGACCCCCTTGTTCTGTATGACCTTGAACATATCGTCTCGTCCCGAGCACGTCTCCATCACCGTCCGAGCCTTTCCGTCATCTCCGATGAGAACATCTCCGGTAGAAATGTCCTGTGCCAGTTTTGTCGTTCCATCGAACAGTGGGATCACTGTGTCCTTCGCGAAACACCCGTTAATCTTGAAAATTCCAGCCGCGCACTTGGGGCAGTTGCGGGAGTCGCGCGCCAAGAGCTCCGCCGTCGCCACGTTGTTCGGGTCACACGTGTGAGCAGCGTCCTTCTCAGGCCCCTTGACCTCGTGACATGTCGGACACGTCCAGTTTTCACATAGACCGCACTTCCAGGCTGTGCTTAGAAAACCCTTGCAGGCGTCATGCGGACAGGCACGGACAAACGCGCGCTTCTCCATCTCGACGTGGCGGCCGATAATCCTTTCGCGCATCTGTATATTTCGCCACTGAATTGTACCAATGTCTATTTGGATAGGAGCAATCACCTTCATCTGTATTGCCACCATCTCTTGACGAAGAAGAAAAGCTTCAAACTCGTTCTGGAGTCCATGTTTGACGGCCAGGACGGAGGTGGATAGTCCTCGGATCTTACCCAGCTCCTCCTCCTCGTAGGATAATTTCACACGAAGCTGGACTTCCTGTTGTGTCAATTGCCGACTCTTCTTCTCAAGCTCGACATACTGCTGGGTCGCTGGCATCAGGCTCCGCTCCCGCTCAAAGAGGAGGTCCTCTCGTCTCCCTTTGTAGGTCTTGGTGACGAATTTAGAAGTAAAATTAGACGCGAGGACGTCGCGTGACCACGCCTTGTGGCAGGCCATGCAGTGTGCATCCTCTGTGATGTCTAGCAGGTAGCGCTCGTGGCAACTGGTACAGGCGACGTAGGGACAATAGGGACACGCGACCTGCTTGTGGTCGGACCGGTTCAAAAGTTCAGTGCACACCTCACATCGAGGGGCCATTATAGATTACACGACAGTAAGTTTTAAGCCCGCTTCTTCACCGCCTTGATCACCTTGGTGACCTTCTTGGTCTTCTTCACCTCCTCGGGACCGAAGATGGCGTCGATGTGCGCCTGGCGCGTAGAGGCCGACGCGTCCATCTTCTCGTGCCACTCCTGCATTTTCTGAAGCCTCCACTCCGGAAGGCCGGCAGACCGCCACATCTTCACGAGCTCGTCCATCTCGGGGGCGCTCGTGAGTTTGCTAAAGTACTTTGTGACCACGTCAGCGTCGTACGAAAGCACAGGCTTGTCCCTCTTTGGCACGGCCGGTGGGTGTTCGTCAATCCACGTCTTGCATCGAACGCGGTACGCCTCGCCCTGGTCCTCTGACATCCTCGAGGCCATGAACTCGTACGCCATTGGCGGCGTCCATGCGGTCTGACGCTGGGCAGCCACAGCACCCGCCCCCCGGTTCATGGCGTCTACAATCTCACCGACCCGACCAGGGCAGCCACTGGGGATCAGAGAACGAGGCACGGACTCGACCCAGTCGGTGACCATGGCTCCATTTCGAAAGGAGCTGACGAAAGTTCGAGCGGTCGGGCAGACCCGAGAGGGAATGGGACGCTTGAAGAGAGGGGCCGCCATGTCTTTTCAATTTAGATTCAAAATTGCAGGGATGGCCTGGCGTGAAGGGGACGCGAATTTTCTAGTCACGCCATAGTATGTTGGCTCAGATCATAGGGCTAATCCACTACCTCCTTATAGTCTTCATTATAGGCGCCCCGTTCTTTGGGTCTGAGTACTATCTGACTCTGCATATCGTCATTATACCTTTCATCATGCTTCACTGGGTCACAAATCAGTCAGTCTGTGCACTGACGGAAATTGAGAAACTTGTGAGGGGGGAAAAAGATGACGACAAGACGTTTTTTGGACAGGTGGTCGGGCCAGTCTACAAGTTCAAGACACAGGGGGACGAGAACACGTGTCTATGGACGATTCTTATCGCTTTGTGGATGATAACGCTCTATAAATTACAAGCCACCGACTTTAGTTATCTTCGTGCCGAAGTCGTACGCTTCAAGTCCTTGTTCAGTCCTCCTCCTCAAACTCCTCCTCAGTGACGCCCTCGAGAGCCTCAGAGTCAGAGGCGTCCTCGGCCTCCTCCATAAGGGCCGCCAGCCGCGAGTTCAGGCTCTTGGGCTCCACCACCAGCTCAAAGTCCTCAGACTCGGCCAGAGGGTTGCCGTGGGACTGGCACAGGTCGCAGTCGGTGTGGACCTCGGTGGTCAGCGTATGCGTGTGCATAGGAGCCTCCGCCTTCTTGGGCTTGGGCGCCTTGAGCGGGGCCCCTGGCTCGACCGGCTTGGAGGCGGCCAGGTGGCGCTTGCAGAACACCTCGCCCTTGATGGCGCTGAACTTGCACGGCTCCTTCTTGGAGGTGCAGGCGGTGCAGGCCTGCTTCTCAGCCTTGGCCTTGGGCTCCTTTGGAGTTTTCGGCGCCTTGGGAGCCTTGACGACCTCGCCGGACTCGTTTGTGACCGTCACCTCCTTGGGCTCGCGCTTCTTGTACTTGCGCGGGACCTTGATGGCCATAGCAGCAGTCTCGAGGTACTTGGCGTTCAGCTCCTCAAAGTTGAGGTTGTAGTCGGCGCAAATGCGCTCGACGAAGAGGCGGTCGCGCTCGGCAACCAGGGCATCGACAGCGTTGGCGAAGACGGAGGCCATTTCGTTTGACTTGGTTGATGAAAGTTTGAGATGTTTAAGTGTGGCTCGGACGCGACACGAACTTTGGAGATCGTGTAGCTGGGACTCTTTTGAGTTGTTTGTGTTATCCAAATCCTAAACCTGGCATAGGGAGGACACGAATTTTTTGCGTTTCAGCTCAGCACTTGCCTCCTGTGGGAACATCAATGTAGCCATCCATATTCACCCAGTTGTTGTACGCCCGCGGCCAGACCACGTTGTAGTCGCCCCCGCTGTCGTACAAAAACCCGGAAACGCGGGGAGAAAGCAAAAGCGCAGCAAGCACAAGGGCGATGAGGAGGGTCCAGACGGTGAGCTTCATCTTATTATTACCGAGCAAATTTATCTTCACGGACCCATACATTGCATACGTATTTGGTTCCTGACGAGATGGGGAGACCCGCATGAAGCGCCTTGGGGTGGCACTTGTCGCAGTCCCGTGCCAGTGGTCTGAAGAATATAGCAGACCCTGGGTCCGCCTTGAGTTTGAGGTCACCGTGGTCTGGGAAGTGCGTCTCACCGTCTGTGAATTCTGAATTCAAATAGACGAGCAGTGTCGCCACGCGTTGACCCCCCTCCTCGCTAAACCCTCTACATCCATCAGAGTCGTCGCAACACGAGTCGTGATGGGTTCTATAGTACGTCCCGGGCTGGTACCGTACAACCTGGAGATTCTCACAGTTTTCAAATGGTTTTCCAGTCATTTCGAGAACCTTATCAAATACCTTTCGAGCTACCGGGTCCGTCTTATCAATCCAGGCCGTCTCGCTGGTCCGTGACTCGTCCGGAGCCGACGCCCCCACCACGGCGCTCCGTGTAAACATGGGGGTCGCTTTGTCTATGAGATACTTGCATTCATCGCGGGACAGAATAGAGTCCACGATGACCGGTGGGTCCCACTCTGCGGTGACGTCTGCAAACCCTCTCCCTTTTAGGCGACCTGTAAGCAGCAACACGATGCAGACGATGACGACGAGGACCGCGAGGAGGACCAGAATGGTTTCCATCTACCATATCACTTGATTTTTTTCAAGACCGACTCGACCTTCTTGGCGTTCTTGCGAGCCGCCTTGAGGTTCTTGAGGACGACGTTGCGCAGGAGGGGCTGAGCAGCCTTCCTGGCGTTCGCCAGGGTCGTGTTTCTCTTGGAGACACGCAGGAGTTCCAGGACCCTCTCTGCGTTCTTCGCACCCTTGTCCTTTGCACTCCCTGTAAGAGGGTTGCGCTTTGCAATGAGACCCTTGTGGAGGAAGGAACCAGACAGGAGGGCCATGGAGTCTTTGAGCTGGTACTTGAGGCGTTGGAGAGGGACCCCGGTCTTGTACGACAGTGGCAGGTTGAGCATTTCTCTACGCGAGCCGGGATATACAGCCAAGGCCGTATCCACAAGGTCGGTCGTCTCATCCTTGCCGGTGACAATCTGGTATGTGATCACCTGGTAGACCTTGCGGCCCGTCCCAGGAACCTGGATGCGAGGAGCGTCAAACTTGGAGCGAGTGTAGCGGTTCACCTTGAGGCGGGCGTTGATGCCCTTGTACTCTCGGTTCAGATACCGGATGAATCCCGTGAGGTGTTCGGTCATAATCTTCTGCATGAGGAAGACATACGACGCGACCCTCTTCTCAGATGGGAGTTGACGGGGAACCGCAAACGTAAAGTCAAAGTCCGTTGTCCTCCTGATTTTTGGAGGTAAATTGCGCTTCTTGCTCTGGAGGTACATGCGGACGGCCATCCCCCCTGTGCAGAAGATGGTCAAACCTCCGCCATAGGGCCGCACAAGCTTCCTGGTCCCCTTGCAATATTCCATGAAGATCTGCGGAAGAGCCCATTTGAAGGACCTCTGGGTGATCACGGGTGCCGGTCCTGATGCGCGTTCGATGCTCTGGTGGGCGTTGATGAGCATAATCTCAGAATGAAAGGAGCCTCCATGATAAATACTTGGCTTCTTAGGGGCGTAGTAGCCATCGTAGCCCTCGGGGATCAGGAACTCCCGCGTCAGCTTCGCAAATACAGCACGGTTCAGGTCCTTGTAGCTCAACCTTTGACCCTTGCGCGCGTTGTGCACATTTGGGAGCTTGCCTGCGTTCTTGCCCATGAGGATCTTGGCAGCCAAGGCTTGCTCTCCGACAGTCACGCCAGTACCTAGGACGACCCGAAGGAGTCCCTTGGTCGCACGATCGACGGGGTACCCACTCGTGAGCAATTTCTCGATGTTTGCATGGGTCAAATCAAAAAGGCGAAGAGTCCTTTTGACCCTGTACTGACACACGTTCCCATAGTCCTTGGCCGTCCGGGGACTCTCGGTCAGGTAGAAGAACCGCGAGTCGTGGAGCAACACCTTGCACGAAAGATTCTCGAGGCCTTTGAAGAGAATCTTTCCTGAAGGCAAAATCGTTTCCGAGAAGCCCATCTACTAAATATCGATACTTTATTTCAAGACTTAAAAGCTTCGCGAGTTTTGTTTTGAATGCGCGTTGTCGTCACGCTCACGACCATTCCCACACGAGAGGAGTCACTCATAAAGACCATAAAGTCCATTCAGGAAGGAACTGTGAAACCGGATGCCATCTATGTGAACCTTCCGGAATGGTACCCTCGTTTCAAGTGTGCACCTGATCCCAATTTAGAATCAAAATTGAAATCGCTCGGAGTCATCGTGAACAAGTGCAAGGATTATGGATCCCTCACGAAACTCGTGCCGATACTCGACGTGGAGACCGACCCGGAGACTCTCATCATTGTACTCGATGACGACATGACATACCAGCCCCGCGTCATCGATGGGCTCGTGCAAGGCTATATGGAATTCAAGACGCCCGTTGGATATAGTGGGATCGCATACCCTGAAACGGTTGTTCGTGTCGCCGGTCGTCTCGGTTTCATGTTGATGTTGGGACATGGACAACGTACAGAGATTCTCGAGTGCGCGTTTGGTGTCGCATTTCCCAGAAAGGCACTCGAAGGCTTCCCTGTACCTGCACCAATGACGGAGGAGTCGGACCCGTGCATGTATCTGACCGACGACTATATGTTTGCAAAGTTTTTCGACTCTAAGAAAATAGTGAAAAGGATCGTATGCTTTCCATGGGCCGGCCGTAAGGGTGACGACTGGTCATCAATTTGGATCCAAAATTCAGGTTCACAGACCCATTCACTTTCGAAAGACGGCAACCTCGAAAAATATATGGAGGCGGGGCTGAAGTTGGACACCGATCTCAATCCCATGAAGTTTCCCCTGTGTTACAACCGAGTTGGTAAATGGCTCATAAGTTCTATAAAAGATGACGAGCACATCGGTCCGTGGTTGGCCCGTGGCGTCGAATGGGAAAACTGGATGCGTCAAGACGTAGAGTTCGCCTACAAACCAGGGACGGACATTCTCGATCTCGGCGGGAACATCGGTTGCAACGCTCTTATGTTCTCGGACTACGGCCCGGTTCACACGTTCGAGCCACTTTTTCACAAAATCATCCAAAAGAATATAGAACAAAATAGTCTCAGTAATCCCATACAGGTGTATCCATTCGGTCTCTCATCGGCCCCTTCAGACATGAACATATATTTCCCCAAAACTAAAAATGGTCTTCACAATTACGGGTGTTGCTCAGTTCAGCCAAACAAGGACGAGCACTCGAATACGAGTGTCGTCATCCACCTCGAGCGCCTCGATGACGTCTACAAGGGGGTTCCGAGTGTAATGAAGATTGACGTCGAAGGGCACGAGTTGGCCGTCCTCAAGGGCGCCGACGCCACCATTCGGCGCCACATGCCGGCTCTCATAGTGGAAATTCACCACTTCGAGGAGAGCCCCGTTTCCAAATATATACAAAATTTGGGATATACGCGGTGCGTCGTCCGCCCACACGGCAACTATTTATTTTTACTTTAAGATGCGATCCATAGAATAACCAATGGAGCTTGCACTTGTGGCTGAAATGCGTCTGGTGAACAAAGAGCTGGCCAGGTCGCTGAACGAGCTTGGATACACAGTCCCCGTGGATATTCCGGACGACCTTATTTTTCTGGCGGATCGCAACAAGAACATCAGTTCGCAGAATGGAGAGGATGGCGTGACGCTCACAATCTTTGACGCCATAGGAACGACGAACAAAAAGTACCTCGAGTTTGGTGCGACCGAAATGTATAATAACAGTCAAATTCTTCACGAGAAGCTCGGGTTTACGGGCGTCCTATGGAATGGCGCGAACCTTGCGTGTTCGTATTCACAGATTTCTCAAGAGTTTATTACTGTCGAAAATATCAAGGAGCTCTGTGCCAAGTATGAAGTTCCAGCCGAGCCCGACTTTGTTTCGATCGACATCGATGGAAATGACTGGCACGTCTGGAGAGAGTTGGGAAAGGTGTGCCGCCCACGGGTTCTTGTTATTGAATACAACAGTCGTTTCCCACCCACCGAAGACAACGTCATGCCTTACAAGGCGGACCACGTCTGGGATGGAACCACCTACTTTGGAGCGACCATCGAGGCGATGTATCTCCTGGGGCGCCAACTCGGTTATAGCCTCGTGTGTGCGGATAACATGGGAGTCAACCTGTTCTTTGTCCGCGACGACCTCGAGCCGGAGAAGAAGTTTTTTGGAACGAACAATGTCAAGATGCTGTACAGAACCCCAAAGTATGGGTTTCCTTGGCGTTACGGACACCCACAAGACCCGACGAACAGACCGTGGGACACGGCTTCAAAGTTGTTAAAGGATTCGAATGTAGCTAAAGTATGAAGTTTGTGGTGACCACTCTTCACACACCCGACTGGCAGAAGTTCGCAGATGTGACTGACAAAAACAAGGAAGAGTACTGCATCCGTCATGGATACGCTTTTGAAACTCAGAGCGATGGCCCATGGCACACCCGCATCGACTTGGGGATAATGGGAGACTGGGGGTTCGAACGCGGGTATAGGTTTCTTGATATGTTCGCCAAGTATCCTGAATGCGAGTGGGTCCTTTTTTCGGACTGCGACGCCATGATAACAAACAGAACCATAACTCTTGACAGGATAGCGGATGACCGTTTTCACGTCATTCTCCCGGCCGACTGCAACGGCACAAATTGCGGGAACATTATGATTCGCAACTCTGAAATTGGTAGGGGGTTTTGCACGTCTATGGTGGCGGCCCGTGCTGCCTACCGTGATAATGTAATGGCCGAGAACCAGTGGATCCAAGAGATGGCCACAAACACGTACTGGCGCAAGTGGATCAAGATTGTCCCGCAGAGAATCCTCAACGCATACGACTATACACTGTACCCTGACCTCCCCTCACGAGATGCGCTCGGCATCGATGGTCAGTGGAAACAGGGGGATTTCCTACTTCACATCGTTGGAGGGAGCGCGCGGTACAAAAAGACGACCGAGCAGCGGATCGATATAGCCAAACAATATTTAGAGAAAGTCGTCGATTAATAGTTAATGCTTGTTGACGGGTTTATGTTCTACAACGAACTCGATGTCCTCGAGCTTCGGTTGACAGTTCTCGACGAGTACGTGGACCTCTTCGTCCTCGTCGAAGCAGAGGTGAACCACGTTGGTGGTCCAAAGGAACTCTTTTTCCAGAACAACAAGGAGCGCTTCGCCAAGTGGCTCCCGAAGATTGAGCACGTCATCGTCCGTGCGGACGAGGCTCCGACCGACGCGAACCCGTGGTCCCGGGAAAAGTATCAGCGCGACTGCATTCGTAGGGGTATCGAGGGGCGGACTCTCGTCCCCGATGAGGCCATCATCATGGTGAGTGACGTGGATGAGATTCCGGACCTTCAAGCCATACCATTCGAGAACCTTCCGCATCTCATCATATCGGCTCACATGTGGATGTATCACTACTCGCTCGAATACATGTTCACGGGTGAGCCCTGGTTTGGAACGGTGATAACGAATGTAGAGACTTTCAAGAAAAATGGACCGAACGCCCTTCGGGATGCTCGCTGGAATTTTCCGGCGTTCAAGTGCGCCGGATGGCACTTGAGTAGCTTTGGGGATGAGAAACACGTTCTCAATAAAATGCGAACATTTGCACATGCGTTGGACGCGAATGAGCACAAGCATCTACAGACGGAGGAGAATATCAGAATGTGGATACAGGAGGGAAAGTTCATCGATGGGAAGACTGAGCTTTTGAAGCGCCCCGAGTGGGCACCACTCCCGGCCTCTCTCGATGTTCTTCGCCGGCTCAAGATGGTTTAAAAAAGACAAACTATATTTTTATAATGAAGTGTGTATGTGTTACGTTCGCATGGGGGTCTTATAGACAATGGAAAGTCTTGTACGAAAATTGCCTAGCGAGTTTCAAAAAGTGGCACCCGGACATTGAGATGCGCGTCATTGGCGACGAGGAGATGGCAGGATGGAAGGCTCCTGAAGATTTTGAAGAGTTTCGGTCCGCTATGAGTATGCTGCGGATGCAGTGGTGCCGCAAGATGTTTGATGAGGGGTACACGAAGGTGATTCTTATAGGCCTCGACACGTTCGCCCTTTCCAGATGGGACGAGCTCTTAGACGACGAGACGACGCCGGTTCTGGCGACACTCGGCGGTCCGTTCGTAATTGATCCTGACATCGAACACAAGTTTGTATTTAACCCTCAACACAACTGGTATGAAAACATGACAATCGGCGCCGACTTGACGTGCTTCAACAAGAAGGAGGCACTCGATGATATTATCGAAATTTTGAAAAGTACGAAGCGCCATGACAACTATGCAATCGACTTTTACGTGAACCAAGGGAACCCGTCCGCCTGCAGGGTTGTTGACTGGCCCTATGTCGTCTCGCCTTTCGTGTACAATTGTCGTTCATGTTGGCCCGGTCTCCTTTCCATTGACCGCTGTACACAAGAAGACGGGTCCATCACATGGGGGCTCGGTGGCCAAGTGGTTGGGAAATTCTCACCGACCACTCGGTATTTGCCCATAGAGGACAAGCTGTACAACCATATCGGAAAGCACATCAAAGCCCTTTGCTTCGACAAGTCATACAACCCAAAAAATATTTCAACCTATCTGAACACCGAGACGATCCAATGGCTCAAGGAATACTCGGATGTCGACGTGATGCTCTAGTACCAGTCGGGGTTGTTCATGTACCAGTCAATAGTCTCTCTTAATTTTAAATCAAAATCCAAAGTCTCGGACCAGCCAAGCTTCCGAAGTTCGGAGCTGTCAATGCAGTATCGAGAATCATTAAAGGCGCGGGGATCTTTCACACACTCGGAAGTTCCCCGGCCCATCGCTGTTTTGATCTTTTCATATATTTCAGTGACGGAATACTCATGCTGGCTTCCTATGTTGTACGTCTTTCCAATCTCGCCCTCCAGAAGGATGAGTTCGACCGCCCGAGACACGTCATCCACATGGATAAAGTTGCGCCGAGTCGCTCCATCTCCATGGATTGTAGCCGATTTTCCATTCAAAATTTGAGTTATGAAAAGCGGAATGACCTTTTCGGGGTACTGCTGGGGACCAAAGACGTTGTTTCCACGCGTGATGATGCATGGAAGCTTGAAGGCGTTCGAATACGCCCGGACGTATAGCTCAGCAGCCGCCTTGCTTGCCGAGTATGGGTTGCTTGGGTTGAGGGGAGCCGTCTCACACGAAGTAATGGCCGTCCCCACCTCTCCATAGACCTCGTCTGTGCTGATGTGTATAAACCGCGTGAGCTTTCCATACTCTTTCGCCGTTTCAAGAAGGACGTGAGTTCCCAGGACGTTGTCCTGCGTGTACCGGAAGGCCAGGTCGAAACTCTTCGTGACACACGACTGTGCTGCAAAGTGAACGACAACGTCAGGCTGGTGCTCACGGAAGATGTGCGTCATGTGGTACTGCTCGGTTATGTCGCCTCGAATGTAGGTGTATCGAGCCTGTTCTGGGACGTTGCGCTCGCGAGCCATATAGTCGCACTTATCGACGTTTATGATTTCATGAACGGTCGTTTTTAGAATGTGTTGAATAAAGTTAGAACCTATGAAACCAAGGCCACCCGTCACAAGGATGCGCATTTTTACTGATAGATAAAAGATGTATTCTTTTATAACACAGAGATGTCCAAGAAAATCTGGTATGCCCCGAACCAATTCGAGGCGTATGGTGAGGAAGAGATCAAGGCGGTCGAGGATTCTTTGCGCGCCGGTTGGCTCGCTGGGTTCGGTCCTCGGACCATCGAGTTTGAGCAGAAGGTCTCGGAGCGTTTTGCAAAGAAGCACGGCCTCTTTGTAAACTCCGGGTCGAGTGCCATTCTCCTGGGGTTGTGTGCCCTCGACCTCAAGCCGGACGATGAGGTGATCACTCCGGCGTGTGGATTTGCAACGACTGTCGCGCCCATCATCCAGGTCGGAGCGACCCCCGTCTTTTGCGAGGTTCAGGATGGCGGGAAGTACGTCCCGAGCGTCGAGAACATTCGCGAGGTGCTCACACCCAAGACGAAGGTCCTGCTCCTTCCAAACCTCATCGGGAACACGCCAGACTGGAAGGCGATCCGCGAAGCCTTCCCGGACCTCATTCTCTTCGAGGACTCGGCAGACACCATCACGACGACCCAGTGGTCCGACATTGCAACGACCAGCTTCTACGCCAGCCACGTCATCACTGCCGGCGGGGTCGGTGGGATGGTCATGTTCAACTCTGATGCGTATCTCAAGCGTGCCCTCATGTTTCGCGACTGGGGCCGCATCGGTGACAATATCGAGGAGCCGTCGGAGCGCTTCAACCACTCTGTTGACGGGATTCCATACGACTGGAAGTTCTTGTACGGTGCCATCGGCTACCACCTCAAGGCCTGTGAGATGAACGCCGCATTTGGCCTCGCGCAGTGGGCGAAGCTTGACAGCCTATTGGCTCGGCGGCGCACGGTGTTTGAGCGGTACCTGGAGCGCCTCAAGGAATGCCCGTACTACACCCTTCCGGATGATTCATTCAAGCCAAACTGGCTCGCGATCCCCCTCGTCTGCAAAAAGGGAGACCGCCTCGCGCTCCTGACCTTTCTTGAAAACTCGGGGGTCCAGACGCGCGTGTGCTTCTCAGGAAACATCACCCGCCACCCCGCCTACCGCGAGAAGTACCTCAAGGAGTTTCCCGTATCGGATTCGCTCATGAGCGACGCCTTCCTCCTCGGGGCTCATCACGGGATGACGGTCGAAGATGCCGATCGCGTTGCCGATCTCCTCATTGAATTCGCCAATGTACGAGGGGCCACCGTCGCGTGAAAGGCTTACGACCTTCGTTCGGTTCATTTTAGCAATGTCATACAGCTTCCACTTTGTCTTGTAGACGAGGTCTCGAACCTTCCCATCACACTCGGTGAAGTTAGTCACCACCTTGTGAATATCGCCGACCCAAAAAAAGTCAAAATATCTATTCTCTTCAATGTGAACAAGACCGTGAAGGCAACTTGATATAAAGCGCGTCGGGTGCTCGCCCGCGCCATAACATCCATAGATGCGAAAAACTTGGCAGTTTGGAATCATTCTGGCGAGCTTTTCACATACGTGCTTTGAAAACCCGTACGGCGTCTCGCGTGCATGCAGGGCCGCGCCACTCGAGAACCACACGAGACGCTTGAACTTTTCGGCGTGGCGGGCGACATTCTCGAACATCATAACATTCTTGAAAAATACATCCGGTTCGTCCTTTTTGAGGCGACTCCCCCCGACGACCGCACAGTGAATAACGACATCGAATGAATTTAAATTGAAAAATGCATCGACCGCGATAGGGTCGAGAAGGTCAACATCTCGGCGTCCGTACCCTCGAACCCCGAGATCTTTTGCAAGATTGCGTCCTATAAAGCCATCACATCCAAGAACGCAAATTGCCATATAAACATAAAGGTATTCATTACTTTAAGATGGAGTTTCACGATTTGACTCTTCGAGATGGCTGTCATGCAATTGGTCACAAGCTCTCTGCAGACAGTATCAAACAATACTGCACGTTCGCCGAGAACGCGGGGGTTGCAGTGATCGAAGTCGGCCACGGGAATGGACTTGGTGCCTCATCCCTCCTCATCGGCGAGTCACTCTTGACGGATACCGAAATGATTTTGATTGCAAAAAAGCATCTAAAAAATACAAAGCTTTCAGTTCACGTTATTCCTGGTATCGCGACAATAGCAAGAGACATCCAACCCGCAATTGATATGGGGGTTGATATTTTTCGAATCGCAAGTCACTGTGCAGAGGCGTCTCTCACCAAAACGCACATCGAATACTTGGCGCAAAAAGGGATTAAGGTTTTTGGAGTTCTCATGATGGCGGCTCTATGCACGGTCGAGACGCTCGTGGAGGAGGCGCAGAAAATGAAGTCATATGGAGCAAACGCCATTATCATGATGGACTCGACAGGTTCATTTTATCCCAAAGACGTGTCTGAAAGAATACGCGCCCTGGTGACAGTTGGACTCCCGGTGGGGTTTCATGGTCACAACAATATGCATCTGGCCGTTGCGAATTCACTTGTGGCAATTGAAAACGGAGCGACTATTATCGATGTGACTATGAAAGGGTTCGGGGCGGGGGCCGGAAATACGCCACTAGAAGTGATGGCGAGTATTTACCCGGGTTCTGTTAATTTAGATGAGATTTTGCGGCAGTGTGAGAAGTTCGAGTACGCTTCGCCAATTTCCAAGCCGGTCAATATCTTAACTGCGAGGTCAAAGCTGTTTTCGGGGTTTGAACGCCCCATCATAGAGGCGTGCAAGAAATACGGCATTTCTCTAAAGAATCTCGTCGATGAACTCGAAAGGAGAAACCTCGTCGCTGGTCAGGAGGATCTTATCCAAGTTATTTCTCTGCAGTTGGCCGAGAAATCATAAATGACTTTTTCGATATGATATTTCCCATAGTAGCTTCAATAACATTCAACGGTAAAATAGGACTCATTTCCTCAATAGGAGGGGCAAAGATACTCCCTTCCTTCTGAAGAACACCCTTCACCTTCGGTATAAAGTCCTGTGTTGGCGACATGTAAATTTCACATATAGCTGGACCGTCCCAACTCATGAAACTTGGGAAATCGAGGTCGAACTCCTCCCAGGTTTTGATACAGTACTTGGCATATCCAAATGCATCAGCAACCTTCATATAGTCCGGGAGAACGATTCCCGTATCCTTGTTCACGGCCGTCAGGCTTTCAAAAAGCATTTTCTGTGTGTGTTTTATCATCAAATATCCGTCATTATTGAATATGATAATCTTTACACGCAACCCGTGCTGTATAATAGTCTGGAGTTCCTGAAGGTTCATCATCATCCCGCCATCACAGTTGAGGCAGAGGACTTCACGACCGGGCGACGCGATCGCGGCTCCAAAAGCCGCCGGAAGCCCATAACCCATTTCGCCAAGCCCGTACGAACTGAACATCTTCGTCCCCTCCTTGAGACGGATTGCCTGATGACCCGAGAGGAGAGCCGTTCCCATGTCCGTCACGACAATGTGGTCAGGTGTCAGAAAGTTGGATATGCGGTCGACAACTCGATAAGAATTGGGAAACTCCATGTCGGCGTGGGCCGCCTCAACAAGGGGCCATTTCTTCCGCAACTCCATGCACTCGGCAAGCCATTCGGGCCGTTCGTAATCAAAGGTGGACAGCTTCTGCAGAAAAGCCCCACAGTCGGCGTGAATTTTCACGCTCGCGAAATCCTTGAACTCCGTCTCGTCGATGTCGACCATTACAATCTTTGCGGCGCGGGCCAGCTCACCAATGTCATAGCCAGTTTGAGGAAGCGTCAGTCGACTCCCTATCGAAATAATGAGGTCGCTTTTTTGAAATATGAAGTTGGCAGCGCGCTGCCCATAAATTCCAGGACTCCCGCAGAAAAGAGGGTGTTCGTGTCCAAGAGTATCAATTGCCGACCACGTCAAAAGAACAGGAACCTTGGTGTAGTTCAGGATGCTTTTAAAAAGCCGATTCGACCCAGAAAGTTTGATGCCATGACCACCGAGAATCACTGGCCGTTCGGCATTTTTCAATAATTCAATAACTTGCTGAATATCATCATCAGTCGGTGAGACGATCGACTGAACATAGGGGTTCCATGGTCTCTGTGAAATGCTCTTTGTCTGAATATCAAAGGGCAAGTCGACGAGGACGGGACCCTTTCGGCCGTCATTTGCGACCGCATAAGCCTTCTCGAGCTCGTCCTGAAGTGAATTTTGATCGAAAATTGTAATGGCGCTCTTCGTGACGTGCTCGACCATCTTCACAAAGTCCAACCCCTGGGTTCCATACATCCGTCTATGCACATGATCGCGTAGATAGATGGTCGATTCCTGTCCGGACAGAATTATAGTGGGTGTTGAATCGGCCCAAAGACTCACCACCCCAGTGACGGAGTTTGTCACGCCACCACCGGCCGTTACAAGTGCGACAGCCATCCGGCCAGATGCACGATAGTGCGCCCCGGCAGCAAGAACAGCCGCCTGTTCGTTGTGAACATTTAAAATGCGAATTCCAGCCTTTGCAAATGAGTCATATATATGAGAATTTGCAGAGCCTATAATTCCAAAGACGGTGTTAATTTCCCTGTCCACCAGGAAGTTGGCAATGACATCACTCGCCTTCATTAGGTAGAGAATACACCAAATCCTTAAATATCGAGACAACTTTCATAAGAATTAGGGACGGGGGGCGGGGCGCTTTTGAGGTCCCGAACTTTCTTCATGATCTCGATCGCCGCACAGTTGATGATGTCCAGGTTCCCTGCATAGACTGAAAGATAATCACCGGACCCTATTACTTTCACGGAAACAACGAGTATCCCATCTACGAACGTCGGGAGTCGCGCAACTTCGTACTTTGGGACGTACGCTCGCATCTGTTCCACAAAGTCTGAAAAGTTGGAGAAATCTCCTTGACTGGCCCTCATAAGGATAGTGGTTTGCATAACCGTCTCTGGGTGTGGATTTACATTCAAAATAACCTTGCACTTTTGAACAGGAGTGAGACTCAATATGGCTTTTTCGGTCGTCTCGATGTACTTGTCGATGTTTATCCGAGTGGCGAGGCCCGCGCTTTCGGAAGAAATCTGCGTAACAACCTCCGCGTAGGACACGACGCACCTCGACGTTATATATTTCAACAAGGGTATTGAAACCTGACCACCACACGTCACCATGTTCACATTCTTGACGTCCGTTAGACATCCACAGTTCACGTTAGGGACGCACATTTGTCCAACTTTTGAAGGTGTCATATCAATCACGATAATTCCCTGGTTAAAAAACACCTTGGCGTTTTCACGCGCCGAATACGCGTCTGTGCATTCAAACACAATATCACAGACGTTGGGATTCTCGATGAAAAAATCAATACCCTTTGGGGAATAATTGACCCCCCCTGGTATGGGTTTCGTAGGTGGCCGGCGACCGACAAACGCAATAACATGCACGAAACTGACCCTGAGCAATTTTACCAGTAAATCCGTGCCAATGTTGCCCGTTCCGATAATGGCGACTCTCATACATATAAAAGGTGACCACTTCTTTAAAAATAGAAATGAGGCTGTACGTGAAACATTGCCCATTGGCGTGCCCTCAACGTCGGCCACTGACCGAGAAGCACCTCAAGGATCGTGGCTTCACTGACGTCAAATGGGTCACATGCTACCCGGTCGATCATCCGTTTGTTCAATGGCTTCACGTGCGCCTTGGCGAGTACACGAGCCCTCCGGCAATCTCGGGACTGATCAAGAATCTCGAGGCTTTCAAGGACCTGGCGGAAGACCCCACGATCTCGTCAGCAATGTTCTGCGACGACGATGCCGTCTTCATAAAGGATTGGAAAACGAAGATGGACCTGCCGGACGGAATTCCATTTGTAAATCTGTCAGTTGGAGTGAACTTTGAAATTTTACCAGACGGCAAGCTTCGCCAGCTCCAAAATAATGGGGGATGTGAGGTTTTTTGGGCCTCCAGGGATTTTGCTCGGTTTGTCACGCGGAACGTCGACGCGCGTTTCGGTTTAGATCACGTGTTTTTCGCAATGATGCATTTTTTCAGGTTTCCCGTCCTCTGTTCACCCATAGCTCAACAAACTTCAATCCTCGAACCACGGCCTCCATCTATCGAAACAGCTTCAAAATACACTCCAACAGAAACTTGGGATTCTTATGTTGTCAACTTTAAGCCTACGGGTCTTGATTATACACAACTCTGGAATGAAAGTGGAATTGCTCGGGAAGAGCATTGAACTCCCAGATAGCTGGGCCCAAGGCTACCCAGAGAACTTTCCAGAATTTACAGAACTCAAGAAACTCTTGGAAGAAGAGTTTCTGGATCTCTTTGATCGAAAAATTAATATACAAAATTGGGATTATATATTCAAGAGGGCGCTCGTTCACGCCTCCACCCGAATCCACTGAAGTTCGGCAACATCCGTCCCGTGTCCCGTGTCCATGAATCGCGCCTTGAGCTTTAGGAGCTTTTGAATCTCCTCCAAAAATAGATATTGAAAAAAGTTCTTCTTCTCCTTCTTATTTTCGAAAGGACCATTCTTGTCCAACAGGCCCTGGCAGACCGGCCATGTCACCTCCCGGAGCGTCTGTAATTCTAATTCTAAATTGGTGATGCGGTCCAGAAGGTGCTTGTGAAACTCATCCATATTCTAATCATAAACAAAGGGTTTAACTGGAGGCATTGCAGTCATAATTGACACAGACCGCCGCCCCGAGTGCAAACAGAATGCCGAGCCACTGGATCCAGTGGGTGAATTTCTCTCCAAAAAACAGATAGGCCGTAATGGCTCCGCCGACCACAATCATCGCCTCCCACATGATGCACGTCCACATCATCGTCGAAGACGACAGAGTCTTGATCAAGAATGCGAGTGTTAGTGCCCACGCCAGGAGACCCAGACACAGGTGGTGGTGCTTCCCGTTGGACGAATACCACTTGAGGTGCGCATTTCCAAAAAGTTCGGATACCGTCATACCCAGAACCCACAAAAGGCTCATCTAAAGTCTATGGACATTTTCTTTTCAATGTTGGCCTTCCTCGCCTCCTGGTACTCCTGGTTCACGGACTGGACGAACCCCCTAAGCCGTCGGGGCCGGGAGGTCTTTCTGCGAATCATTCACTCGTTCGAGTTTCGCGTCGCCTTTCTGGTCCATCAAGTGAGAAACTTAAGAACTATGACACCTCATTTGTAAATGACAACGTGGCTCTTCATCGGGCCGTCCCTCCTTGCCGGCATCGGTCAGGTGACCAAACGCTACGCTGACCTCGTGAATGGTGAGTACGTCGAGTTGGGTCAAGCGACCAAACAGACCAAGTACGACAGGGGTTTTGCGTTTGTATTGCCTATAGAGAGTCAACTCGCCACCTTGGACCAGTACGCCCAAAAGTGCAATAAAATGATGTACATGACGGTATGTGAAACCGAACCGGTCAATCAGGCCTACGGTATTCTCTCGCGCTACAAGACCATCTGGTGCCCGTCTGAGTTCGCCCGCTCCACGCTCGCCAACCAGTTCCCGGAGACCGAGTGGAGGCTCCTCCGCCACTGGGCGCCTGAGAAGCCGCTCAAGTTTCCCGCTGAGCAGACTCCATACACATTTTACACTATCGGCAACATCATCGACCCCCGTAAGAATATCAACAGCCTCATTCGCGCCTTCCAGGAATGCAATTTTGGAACGGCAGCTCGCCTCGTCCTAAAGGCGACCTGCATCCAACCGGTCCATCTTCAGATTCCAAATGTCGTCGTCATCAATGGACTTTTGAGCGAGGAGGATATCGAACGCATCCACGCGTCATGTCACTGTTACGTCAACTGCTCCCACTCCGAGGGCGTCGGAATGGGGGCCGTTGAGGCCGCTATGATGTCCAAACCCGTCATAATATCTGAATACGGGGGACTGAAGGAATATGTCAAAACACCCTGGATCATCAAGTGTTCAAAAGGACCTATCGGGTTTGACGATTTCCTGTTTACAAGGGACCTCGTGTGGGGTCATCCGTCCCATGAAGACCTCATAAGGTGCCTCAAGGACTGCTTCGAACAACGCGCCACGTCCTGGAATCACACGTGGACGCGGGCAATTATGAACGGGGTCAAGGGAGCCCTCGAGGACGAGGTTCCCTCTAAGCAATCCCTGCATTGCTCGCGGGAGCCTGACCCTGGTTCAGCCGTGCCATATTAACGTTCATCGCCATCTTGAGCTTGTTCAGCCCGTTCTTCGCGTTCTTGGCCGCCTTGATCGCCGCAGCAGCCTCTGCCGCATCCGCCGCTGCATTGAAACTGTTCGAAACAGCCTTGAGGCCAATGTTATTGGTCTTGCGCGCGACACCACGGAAGCCGTTCGCTGCCGCGGTGTAGCTCGAGTTCATCTTCGCCAGGTTCTGCGAGACGTTCTGGCCGGCGTTGGCCGCGGCCTGGGCGTTCGCGCCAGTGTTCAACTTCTTCATGGCATTATTCGCCTGAACAATCGCGGCGTTGGTGGTGGCCATATTTACTATGGTCTAGGATTTCTTTCCGACTCACCAATCCTTTGCGGTATCCATAGTCTCGGGGTTGCCGCCACCCTCTGAGGACGCCACCCAGTAGTGAGATCCGTACACGACAATCGTAATCACGATCGACGAAGCCAGAAGGAATCCCTTCTGAGAGTTGAGGAAGAGGACAACGTCATCCACGACCTGGATCTTCGTGGGCTTCTTTATCAGCCGGGGGACAAGGTAGACGAGAAGGAAGTTGATGACCAGTGCGGCAAACGCGTAATTCCAATTGAAGCTGTGCATTCTAC
>Ga0315293_10001579_pt1 | contig 22129 bp, 14 predicted proteins | sample YL17G13_20_MG_FD_203071 | JGI IMG/M metagenome (GOLD analysis project Ga0315293, IMG submission 203071) | Sediment microbial communities from Yellowstone Lake, YNP, Wyoming, USA - YL17G13_20 | ecosystem: Environmental > Aquatic > Freshwater > Lake > Sediment | place: USA: Wyoming | collected... | reverse complement strand
CTTGCGCTCCAGCAATTGGGACGACTATAACACACGAAGGCAAGAAGTTAACTCGGATCGCAAGCACGTCTGTGCAACTCGATTCGGGCGCCAACAGGTCGCAATATCCCTATGTAAGTACCGCTTTGCCGCGGAACCTCGTAGGGTGTAAGTCTGTTGGCGGCAAGCCTCTTGTCGAATCGAAGCGCCATGAACGGAACATCATGGCGCAGCATGGCTTTGAAAAGGACTGACATGTCAGAACCCGAAGTACAACCAGCAGCGCAAGAATCAGTGATGTCTCAACTCGTTACTAAGGACTTCGTCAACCAGACGGAGAACCCCTACAGTAGCGAGGACGAGGTACTTGACCGACTTTTTGCTCGCGATGAACCCGAATCCGCACGGGATGTTCCAATTATCGAATCGTCTGCTCCAGATCCCGACTTTGATCGGGCTTTGAAGGCTTTGCAGCGAGACGGTGTTCCAGCGTCTGTCATTGACGGCTTGAAGTCCGACCCTTCCAAAGTGAAGGATTGGGGCCTTAAAGCCGCCAAGCGTCAGGCCGATGTGGATGCGTTCGGCGCCAAGGTGTCCGACTCAAAGAAAGACGCGCCCAAGGCTGCAGAAACTGCAAGGAGTTCGATCTCAACTGGCGACGAAGAGGCTGATGCCGATCCGTTGTCATCGTTCAGCGAAATCTTTGGAGACGACGCAGCCAAACCAATTCGTACCCTTGCCTCACAACTTCGCGCCGAGTTTGCCGAAAGCGCTCGCGCAATGACTGTGAAGCATGAATCCGAGATGGCGTACACGCGTCTTTCGCAAGAGTTTGGCAAACATACTCCGCCGTTCGATGAGATGACTGAACTTGCCGCGCGTATCGGGCGAGAACAGCCACAAGGGTTCAATTCCGTCGAGGAGATCTACCGAGAGGCTTTCCGCCAGCGATTAGGCGAGCCAAAGAAATCAGATCTGCGAAATGTTGCACGGCCAACTGTGGGGAAGACTCCTCCACGACCCGTTCGGCAGATTGACAGGGACGATGCAGTGCTCGATGTTCTGTTGTCTGGTGGAAGTCGGGCGGACGCTCTCCGCATTGTTTCACGCTAACCCAATAAGGAATGGCTCATGCCTTCAATTCAAACGTTCAATGACTTTATGACCACGACAGGCCCGTCGTACCTGACGAGCGCCGATGCCGTGATCAATGAAGCCGTCAAAAATACTTACGCGTTCAGCCGCTTGCTCAAGGGCAAGACCACTGAGCAAACCGTGCAGGGTGGAAACGAAATCCGCGACGTCATCATGTTTGATGATTCGCGCACCTACGACCACTACCAGCCAAACGACACCTTCACATGGCGCAATCCACAGGTCACCGACTACGTCCGTGCTCCGTGGCGCTTCCATATTGACTACATGACTTGGACCGACGCTGAGGTTGAACTCAACGGCGGCGACTCGTCTGCTGGCACGAAGGTCGCCTACAAGCGACTTAAGCGCATCAAGGAGCAGCGCATGTGGACCTCGATGCTCAACGGTTTCGAGGAAGATCTCTGGGCGCCACCAAGTGCAGCCCAGATGGAAGACGAAACGGGCAAACTCCCGTACTCGCTTCCGTACTTCATTACTGAAGTTGGTGGAAATTTAGGCGGTGCACTCCAGCGCCGTGGAACAAGGCCGTTTACGGCTGCGGCAAACACCAGCACAACTGTGATGCGCCTTGATCCGCTGACAGAAACGCGTTGGACCAACATAGTTGAAATTTACGATTCGTCCCTTCGCAACCCTACGGCTTCTGCGTGGGGTACTCCAACTGCACTTACGTTGACATCCAACACGGTGTACGCGCAGAACGGCGCCGAAACAATTTCCCTTGGCAACCTTTTCAACGCTATGGACCTCATGTTCATGCGCTTGAAATACGAAGCACCAGCAACACGCGCGGAGTACTTTGAGAAGGACAATCTGAACCGTCAGATGATTCTGTCTTCTCGCTCTGGCGTCCAGTTGTACCGCAACGCTTTGCGACTTTCCAACGACACGCTTGTGTCGTATCAGGATGCGTCGTACAGCAGCCCGCAGTACGCTGGCGTTGACGTGACCTACTGCTCAGACCTTGACACCGCGTCAATCTATCCAGCCCATTCTGGGACAGTAACGCAAACTACTGCTGGATACAACGGTGTTGTTGCGGCTTCGGGAGGATTTTCGGCGTTTGGTATTGAGGAAGGCGTTAACACGATTGTGAAGGCTCCGCGCTACTACTTCGTGAACGGCAACTACCTTACTCCAATCTTCCACGCAAAGCGCTACTTCAAGACGCACGATGTGCTGCGTCACCCGAATCAGCCTTTTACCTACGTCCAGCCTGTGGATTGCTGGTCCAACTTGTTCTGCAACTCACGGCAGCGCCACGGTATTGTGGTTCCACTCTGCACCGCCTGATCCGAAGGAGGATCTTTACTATGATCGCTGGAATTTTACCTCCAACAGGTACCCTCGGTGCGCTTTCTGCTCACCAAGTTCTCGTCAGTCCTATCGCCGCGGTGGCTGTTGCCGTTGGCGACCTCGTCATGTTTGATTTGGCGAGTACAAACACCACTTACACTTCGGCGTCAGCCATTACCGATCCAGACAACAAGAAAAACCCATTTAACGTGGTCGTTCTGTCGGTTGCTGGCGCGCTTGGTGGGGCCAGCACAACGCAAACTGGGAAAGGCGGAATCTTTGCTGTCGTGACCAAAGCAGCAGCCGCTGGTGAGCGGTGCACTGTGTGCGTCAGCGGGTTTGTTGACGCAAAGGTTACCACGCTTACTGCATCGCCAATTACCGCTGGAGTTACAGTGCTCCAGAACGGCGCTGGTGTCCTCATTTCAAGTTTGGGTCTTCCCCTTTCTGCTGGCGGTGCACCAATTGCTATCGGTTTCACTACCGTTACAACAGCAGCGCCAATTACGGCCACTTCGATGAAGGTGCTGTTTCACGGCTACGCCTTTGCTACTGGCGGCGGGTGATCTCTTAGGCCAACCATTCCCCTGTGGCGTCGAAAGACGCCACAGGGGCTTTTAGGAGGTTTCCTATGCTGGCAGCAATTGTCGCCCCGTCTGGGGTCTTTGGTGGACTCTATCCAACACAAGTCATTGTGCAGCCAATTGCTTCCGAGGCATTCATTGCTGGAGACGTTGTCGTGTTTGACATCACCTCGTCTTCGTCATACTCAGACGCATCAAAACTTACTGAGTACAACAACAAGAAGTGCCCGTTCAACGTAGTGATTGCGGGAGGAAAGGCAGTTGTTGACGACAGTGAGGGCGGCATTTATGGCGTCATCATGGAGCCAGTTGCTGCAGGCGCCCGCGCAAAGGTGTGCATTGGCGGCCTGTGTAACGCAAAGATTGGCGGCGCCGCAGATGCGGGGCAAGTCCTCAACATGAGCGTTACAGTCAATTCTAAAGCATTTACGGTGACAACGACTTCGGGAGGCTGGCCCTCCGTTGCAATCAACCTTGTCACAATTGCTTCCGCACAAGTGAGTCCAGTGCTGTTGAGTGGATTCTCTATTGGATCAAACGGAGGCTAGTGATGATCTCAGGGTTATCACGTCCCATTAACTCCTTCGGTGGACTTGCTCCATACGAAATGTTTACCGAAGCCATTAACGGCACCACCATTCCTCTTGGCATTGGCGATCTTGTTGCATTTGACCTATGCGCAAAGTCTACGGTGTACACCGTTGCGGCGGATCTTCTCAAACCCAATTCTTCGAGAAGTGGATTCAATGTCGTGACTACAACGTTTACGGATGCAGGCTTTGTTTCGCTTAACGGCGGCATCTTTGGAATCGTAATGCGCGGCGGAGCGGTAGGAGCATATGTAAAGGTGTGCGTTCGCGGGATTGTCAAGGCAAGGCTGGTGACGTTTAAGCAGCCTAGTCAGGCTGTTACTAATTTTGTTAAAGGTCAGAATGTCTTTTACACGACTGTAAGCGCGAATATTGCAAACTTTCCAGACGCTAGGATTGATTTTAATGGTGACAACCTTGCGTCAGTAGAAGAAATTAAGGCGCTTTCTTGTGTAGACGCAACTACTTCTTTTTTCGCAAGCACGGGGTTCCCAGCCCTTGGCACTCTGCTAGACGCGGTCACTCTTCCTTCAACTCCTAGCGACGGCCTTGGAACCCGTTCTTACCAAAATTTTGTGACGGTCTTGTTTGACGGGCTTGTCACAGGATCCAACCGAGGTTAACCATGCTGACGTACGCGGGCCTCAAGCAACACATTCTTCTCGCGCTGGGTGGTCAACCATCCGTCGTGACGGGGGTGACGCGAGATCAGCGCATTGCGGAAATCATCAACCAATCAGGGAATTACCTTGTGTCGAAGCCATGGCGCTTCCGCGAGCGCACTGCCCGACCTGTGACGTTGACTGCTGGCAAAAACTACGCGCCGCTTCCCGCTGACGCGGAAGAGATCATCAGCCTGACGAGCATTGCTGGCATGGGCTGGCGCGTGGAACTCACGTCACCTGAGCAGATCGAGTTGATGCGGGCCACTGGTGACCTCTCAGGCAGCAGCGGAGTGTTCTCCGCCGCGATGAGCCGCCCGTGGGCGCAATCAAACGACACCACCCCTCTGGTCGATGGCAGCGGGATGCCCGCGGTTCGCCTCGACCTGTTTCCGACTCCTCAAGCAACGACGTCAGACGCACTCATCATTCGTTACCGCTCGGCGTGGGTCGCCATTTCAGACCAGACTGCCGACACCTATCAAATTCCTGTCCCTGCATACGTCGAATCGCTTCTCATAGCGTATGCACGGGCTTTTGGGTTAGCCTACGAAGACGAAGGTCTTTCGGCTCGACTCATCGAGATCGACAACGGCCCGTTGTTTAACAACGCCGCGATCAAGGATGGAATTCAGCAGCGGGACTTTGGGAGGTTGCTGTCAAGTCGTGTCAGCCCCTTTCGTCGCGGGTCCGAGTTGGTATCGTCGGGGCTTGGTGCAGTAGGACTTGCTCCTGCAACTGCGTTTAGCAACATTCGATGGCGCGGCCTCTATAGCGGGGTAGACGCCTACACAATTGGCGACGTGGTTCGCTACAACGGCACCGTGTGGATCTGCGTGACGGGAGTCACAGGTGTTAACCCTCCTGCGTCACAGTGGGAAGTGATGACCACTGATGGTGTTGCTGGGCCAACAGGTCCAACGGGTCCTTCCGCGTACCCCGTTGACTACGTCTACGGCAACCTGCTAAACATTAGCAGCCCAATAAGTATTTCAAGTGCCTCAACTTGGTTTACAGCGTGTGAAATTGACCTCACTACAGGAACTTGGTTTGTTGTTGGAAACGCACTAATAACGGGATCTGTAGCCTTTACCGCTCTTGACGCTCGGCTCTTTGGAGTGTCAACATCTCAAACCATTGCGGCGTCGTCTAGCACTATGGCTCGCGCAAATCAATACGCCTCAATAACGGCCAGTGGGTTTGTAGTCATTGCCATATCGTCGCTGAAAGTTCGGTTGCAAGTTGCTTCATCGTCCACTACTGACTCCATTATAAGTTCTTCGGGCGTAATGACCGTTGATGACTGCACAAACATTTCTGCGGTGAGGCTTGCATGATTAAAAATGAAAATAAGCAACTAGTTGCTTCGTGGGCGCAGTTTGTTGCCCTGTGCGTAGTGTTTGGAACCATTCTGATGTACATGGGCAAGCGTGACGCTGAAATTCAGCGCACAACAGATCAGGTAAAAGCACTAGGCGACATTGTGTCTGACCTAGCAATGACCCAGATAGGGCTTACACTGCGCGCAGAAGCGAACGACACGCGTCTTCGCGAATTGATTCCTCGACTCGAACGACTAGAAAGAGTTTCCAAATGACGAATTCATGGCGCACATCTGTTGCTGGCATTGCCGCAATCCTTACTGCTGTTGGTGCAGCGGCCACCGCGTACCTTGACGGCAACCCCGCAACCGTTGTTGACATTGGCGTGACACTTGCCGCAATCATGGCGGGAATTGGCCTTATCGCGGCGCGAGACAACAAAGTCTCCAGCGAAAGCGCAGGGGCTAAGTGATGCCATGCTCGACAAAATTATTGCGGCCATCGCCATCGCCCTTGTTGACTTCCTTGCGAAACGCGTTGAGCGCGGCACTGTTGCCAAAGATGCTGACGTGGATCGTGCTCGCATCGACGCTGCTGGGCGTTATGTACGGGAGTGGATGCGGAAGAGTCGTGCTGGTGTCGGAAGCGGCGCCAGTACGGACGGGGCCAAACGTGACGGGAAAGATCTACACCATGATTGATGGCGAATGGACACTTTCTCCAAACGACGTTGACATCCCCGAGGGTTTCTATGTGCTCAGCCCAATGAGTGTTGACGGAGCGTCTCCACAATGAGTGCACAAATTCAGATCCGACGCGACACTGCTGCCAACTGGACGACCCAAATACTTGCTGCTGGTGAGTTTGGCCTTGACACCACGAACAATCAAGTAAAAGTGGGAACAGGCGCCGCGTGGAATGTCACGGCGTACCTTGGCGCAACGATTCCGCTGATCACAAGCGTTGCCACGGATTTCAATGACGCGACTCTTCGCGTCATGGGTCGGTACTTGTTTGCAACGCCTAGCACGATGACAAACGGCCCCGCGGTTCCGATTGACATCAAGTTGGCTGACGGCGGCGTCAGCCTGCTCACCATCACATACGGCGCAATTGTGGTGCAGCAACTGTGGACAGACGGTGATGGAGTGCAGCCACAGAAGACGTACTCGCGCGTGTACGACACGGCGTGGCGCGCATGGGTTGCTCAGTCTGTGTGGGCAGTAGACGCTGCCGAGGGCGTGGACTTGGTTGCTAGGTCTGCCGAAATCAAGGGCGTGCTTTCAGTTGCAGATGGAACCGCGGCGCTGCCATCCATTACAAACACGGGTGACACTAATACGGGCATTTTCTGGGGCACTACTGCAACCCCAACGTTAGACGGCACCATTAATTTGACTGCAAATGCAACAGTTGGACTTCAAGTTAGTAGCAGCCTTACATATGTGCCCACTAACTTTCAAGTCAACGGCGTAACCACGTTAACTGGGGCGCTCACTCTTGGCGCGGCCTTGTTGGGCAACAGTCAACGCCTTACAAGCATTGGCGTGGCCACAGCAATTACTGACGCGCTTTCGTGGACAAAGATGGCCTCGTCTCTTTCGTTTTTTTACACTGCATCTAATGGGGTAGTGTACGTCGCGCCTGACGGTCAGACGTGGACCGTTGCTAATCTAGGTACGACTTCTGCAACCACAATCACGTCAAGCGTCACTGGTGGCACTTACCAGTGTGTGGGTTTGATATTGAGCAGCAGCGGAGCCATTCAAAGCGGGTTGTCCAATTCTGGCGCGGCTGCTTCTGGAGTGTTTTCATGTATTGCGGGGTCAGCCGCAAATAATTCCTCGCTGTTTTTTATTGCCTTCCGACGTTCATGACTAACATTCCTGTTCAACTTCCGCTCCGAGGCTTTACCGAACAGACGCCGTTTAGCGTTGTCCCCGAGGGAATGACTGCATCGTGTCTAAACGTAATGCCTATTGACGTGTGGACAGGACGAACTCGGCTAAGCGTGCGTAGCGGAACTCAGTTGTACAACGCTGGTGATGTGCAGTGGATGGGAACGTATCGCACATACGTTGCGGGAGTTTTTGTGGAAAATGTCATCTTTGTCCGTGCAGGCAAGGTGTACACCGCAGATCCGCACGCGTCTATTCCCGTCACGGCTACTTTGGCTGCTGGCCAAGGCACCGCGTTGCTCAACACCACAGGATTGGTGGAAGGTGTGCAATTCAACGAGTATTTCTACTTTGTTGACGGTACAAACTATGTCAAGGTGTTGCTGACGGACCTTGCGGGAACGGGTGCTACGGTTTGGGGGGTTGTATCGCCTGCTAGAGGCCCTTGGCATCTTGATCCAGCGTCTAGCCCTGCAGGGAGCCGTGCAACGCTTATCTGTCGTTGGGGCGCTAGAGTGGTACTGGCGGGGTTTGACCAGACTCCCAACCTGTGGTTTGCGTGCGAGCCTGATCTAGTGTCTGCTGTCAGCGCACCGACGGATGGTTGGGATGCTGCCTCCGTGATTGGCGCTGTAACAGGAACCACCGCGCACGAATACGGAACGCTTGGCGATCCAATCGTTGCCATCTTTGCGTTTGGTGAAAGCGGCCTGATGTTTGCCTGCACCAATTCGTTCTCGTTTCTGACAACAGATCCGTTATTTACGACGGAACTCGTGGCTCTTGTTTCTTTGACTAGAAGCATCGGCATCAGTGGTCGGCGCGCGTGGTGCATGGGGCAGGAGAAGAGCGCGTTTATTCTTGCAAATGACGGGCTGTATCTGCTCAACGCAAATGACTTCAACTTTAGCCGCGCAAACCGAGTAAGTTCAGGGCGCCTTGATTCGTTCTTTCTGCGCCTTGACTTTGGCACGCCGTCAATTGGTGGGTCAAGCACGTTGTCTGGAGGAACGCTTCGATCAACGTTGACTAGCGGCGGCAGCGGTAGCGGCGCCACCGCAAAGACCCAGACTACTACTGGCACCGTGTCCGAAGAAGCGACCACCACTTCCATTTCAATGGAAACAGATGTGGTTTCGCTCCTTGGCCCCGAACTTGAAACTGGTGATGTATTTCCATGCCTTGTGTGGGATCCAGATCGGGAAGGCGTATGGATGTTCTTGACGGTTAAAGACATTGAGAACACAAGCATTCACTTGTACTACGACACTAAAACAGATTCGTTCTGGCCGCAGCGGTTTCGTGATCCTTTGTTGTACGGACCTACCTCTGCCTGTTACGTTGGCACCTCAAGAAGTGAGGCTGGCAAACTGCTGCTTGGTGGCAGCGAATCTATCAGTTTGATCACAAACAACTTTCCAATTGGCATTGATGGATACGACTCTGAAATGAGCGATGCCGATCAGCAGGCGCAGTTTGTTCGGTCGCATGTGAGCATTGGCCCCTTGTCTGCTCCGTTGCCCTACCGACTGATGCTTAACGAGGTGCGCGTTGACCTCAATGAGAACTCGTACGAAACCCCAACTGGATTCACCGACTTGAGCGTTGGTCCAATCTTGAGTGTTTCAACTGGAGAGACTGCGGAGGCAGCGCTTGGCCTACAGAGCGACTCACTGTTCATCACCAACATCAATCCGCTTGTGATTGACGGCGGCTCAGCCGCAACCGTTACGTTTGCAAATACATACAACGGCGGCACTGCGTCTGTTCCAACGCCAGATCGCATTGACGGGCGCTTTGCTGTTCGTCCATTTGGTTTGTACACGCAAACTGATCCGTTTGCGATTGGGATTTCCCGCATCTATGTTGGCGATTCGGATTGGACAATGCGTTGGGACACACAAGCGTCTCCTGCTACGGGAAGCGCGTGGGTCATTGAGAAATACAACAACGCAACTACGTTGTGGGAAATTGAATATCAAGGCATCTCTGACGTTGGTTCGACCAACGGAACAATGGCTTCAATTCACGAAGACCCAATTGCGCCAGAAGTAGTGGACAACGCTTCAGTGTCTGGTGCATCATTCCCTACAGCAGAGGTGACTGAAATCGGCTTGTTGGGCGAAGGGCGCAGCGTTGCATTGAAATGCCGCTTTCGCTCGGAGGCGATGTATCTGACGTTGGCGTCAGACGGGCGCCCGTGGTCAATCGAACGAATGTCAATTAGTGCCTCACAAACAGGCAAGAGTAGAGGGAGTTCCTAATGGCGTTTATTTACGGCGCGGTTTTAATTGGTGGCGCGTTGTTGAGTGCCAATGCCCAGAAGGCAAAGCAAGATGCGTTAAAGCGCATTGGCCACAAGGCAAACCTAGCCTTCACTCAACTTGGCGACAATTACGGCGCGGCATATTTGCCTGTAATTGAACGCTACACCGCGGAGCGCGGACGAAACATTGACATGTACCGAGCGGAAATGTCTCGCTCTCGCGAGGACTTCACAAAGTACTTTGACCAAGCGCGAGCCGAATACGGGCAAGGCATGGAGCGCGCAATCTCTGCATACGGCACGGGACGCGACGACACAATTGCAATGATGCGTCAGCAGACCGTAAGGCAGCAGCAGCAGGCAACGGCACGCAACGCGTTCACTGGCCTTGGCCAGACGTCGTTTGGGCAGCAGGCGGTTAACGCAATTGGTGATCAGGGTGACATGCGCGAAGGAGCGGTGCGAGAGCAGTACGCAAGCGGACTATCAAACCTTGAGTCTCAGCGCGCAAGCGGACTGTCCACGTTGTTGTCGCAGCAAGGCCAAGGGCTGTCAGCGCTCAGCCAGAATCAAGCCGCCAATATCAGCAACATGTATCAGGCTTACTCAGGCCAGATTTCAAACATGGAGCAGAACAGGATGCAGAACCAGTACAACCTGTACCAGCAGGGGCTAAACACTAGTTTCAAGTACCGAGGAGCCGCCGCAAGTATGAGTGGCGCCTTTACTAGTGCTATGGGTAGCGCGCTGAGTTCGTTTGGTGGAAGCCTTTTGGGCGCTGGCCTCAACAACTACGGCAGTGCTGGCGGCGGCGGTGGCGGTGGCGGTGGTATGTCCGCTCCGTCTTACGGATACGGCGTGCAAGGAACACAATTGCAAGGGTTGCAGAATCCATACGGTGGGTAACAAATGGCAAGCACTTCAGACAACCAACCATCATTCTACAACCGCGACAATCTCCGAGACATCGGAATGGGACTTGGCGCGGGCTTGCAAGCCTACGACCCAAATAACCCGTTTGCGGGCATGGGCGCTGCACTTCAAACTACAATCGGTAGTGCCGTCCTTCGCGAGGACAAGAAGACCAAGCGCCTTCAAGACCTTGAGGATTCAGCGTCGGTATCTCGGCAGCGTAAGGAACTTGAGCAGCGCGCCGAAGAAGCGCGAATTCGTGCCGAGGATCGCGCAAACGCTGACGAGATTACTGACGAGGAGCGCGCAGTAAAGTCTGCAGACCAACAGCGTGCAAAAGATCGTGACGAAAAAATTGCTGAAGAAGAACGCCAACGGGCGCGCTTCAAAGCAATGCAAGTCCAGCAGATTTCGTCAGGGGTCAAATCATCTCCCAAAAGCAGAAATGCGCTGGATAGGGCAAGGCAAGAGGTCGCGCAAAACTTCTTCAAGCAGTTTGGTGGAGGGATGCTTGCGCACAGTGGACGCAGCCCAATTAACGTGGATGAGGAGTTGAATTTTGAGATAGAGCAATTGCGTGCAGGAAAACGTCGTGGCACAGATTACTCAACGTTAAACGACCAACCAAAGAAAAAGAAAACTGTAAAGGCATTTGATTGGTCTAACCAAGAACAGAAGTGGTTTATGTACGACAAGGAAATTTGATCTATGCGGAATCTCACACCTAGCAATGTTGCTGAATCGACTTCTCCTGAGAACATTGCGGGAGGTTCATACATTCCGCAACCGCAACTAGACGTTGCAGAAACCCTTCCGCCACCACGCTTTGCCGTCAACCCGCGCGATACGCAAGCAGTGCAAGCAATGCAGGCTGAGCGCGGCTCAATGAATGAAATGGTTGTACCTACTGCGGCGCAACCTGTTGCCCCTACTGGTAAGCAGCCGTACAAAGGCGAGTCTGCGGTGTCGCTGTTTCAGAAGTCAATTGCCGAGGCAGCAAAGGGCCGCGCGTCCGAAGTCAATGACTTTATGTTGACCCTGTCAGGGATTACCGACGGCGATCCAATTGGAATGGAAACGTTTGACCTTGGATTCTTTGAGGACGGCACGCCGTCAATCAGCATCAACGGTGCAAACGTTCCAATTCGCCATGAGCAGTGGATGTCTTTGCTGACTGCGCGAAACCGAACACGCACGGAACTTGACGAGCGTATGCGCTTTGATCGCGAGCGCGTCAAGGCGACGACCGCGGTGAACAGCGTCATTAAGGCAATTCCAAACCTTCCAGTTGGAATGTCGGAATTGTTTATGGCGCAGGCGGAAATGGACCCAGCAAGCGCGATGAATAATCTGAGCAGCCTGTATGTGAATATGCAAAAGAACGGCGGGGTAGACCTTATCGGAAAACTTGGCGCCCAAGTGCAGGCGGGGCGAATTGCTCCTGAGCGAGAGCGGTTGTCAAAAGAGGGTCAAGAAGAACAACAGACAATCATTGACCCGCTTACCAAGATCCCGTCTATGGTCAAGGTAAGGGCGCCGTCAATCGCTAATCGCCGCGCAAAGGAATTAATGGCCAGTGCTAAGCCTTCAGACCAAATTACGGGGTTTGCGTTTGGACAAGTAGACAGCATGTTCATTGACCCGATGGTGCGACAAGTGCGCGCTAACACCCGATACGGCGTGTTTGATCGCATTGCAATGGACGAGCAAGATCGCACCTCGCCACTATCATTGTTCAGCAGGCTGCAGCACCTTGCAGCAAACGGCCAAGGTGTTTGGCCAGTGCAGATTCCAATTGTTGCGCCAAGCGACCCGCTCTACCCTCAGTATCTGCAAAACCTTGACGCGTGGGCGTCGTCGATCTTTGGATACGACGTTTCGTCTGACGAAAGCGTCTTTCAGATGTTTCAGCAACAGCAACTAATGATGCAAGCCGCGCCATCGGCTACCGCCCCAGCAGCCTCGGCGCCGTCGGCTGTCGGACCAACTGCAACCACTCCAGCGCGCCGCTCTGGCCGCGCCCCGATCTGAGGTATTTATGGCTGACGAAACACAAACGTTCTCAACTGAAATGCAGGAATATCTTGCCGCGCAAGATGCAAACAACAGTCGGTTGTTTCCTGCAGAGCAGCGCGATACGCCCGCATACACAGAAAAGTTTAAGTCGTGGGCTACGCAAGGTCGGACAAAAGTCCGCCGCGCGGTTTACCAAGACACCCTCGCTCAACTTTCTGAAGCGGGAGTGCAGGGCATTGCCCGAGCAGAACAACCAGCAACGTCTGACGGCTTAACTGTTGGCGACACGTTGCCCGCAGACGAGTTGTTCAACAACGCGTTCAACTCAACTGCTCCGATTGTCGGTAGTGACGACACCACAGGCGAATTTTCTGTAGACCAAGACGGCGACATCCATGAGTTTGCTTCGCTGCGCCAGACGCAATACGAGGCAGGAAAGCCACAAATTGGCTGGACTGACTACAACAAGCGCAAACTGACAACTGCGCAGGCAATGATGGTTGGCTTTATTGCGGACCAGACTCTTGCATTTGAGGGTGCTGCGGGAGGCATTGGCAGTTACATAGGCGGTATTGCCGCTAACCTTGAGCAATCTGAAGACGAGATGAGGAAAGAACTGGGGTACGGACCCGAGTACCTTGATCGTTTGAGGTCCGAGATTGAAGGCGGCGACCGCGAAAAGGCGCGAGCCATGTTTCGCGAAAGCCAAGCAGCCGTGGACGCAGCGCGACTGCCCAAGATTCAGGCGACCAAGGACGCGTATAAGGCTGGAGCGCAATCGTTCGCCCGCAACGTGCAGAACGTTGCAATGTTTGGCACGCAGGGGATGCGAACAAAAATTCTTGGCGCTGACCCAAGCAACCCGCAGGACATCCGTGAGGACGTTGGTCGTGGCGGTGGCGGATTTCTCGTCAAGGCTGCGGAGATGACGGGTTCCGCTGTGGGCGTCATGCCGTACAGCATCCCTGCGCTGGCTACACGCAATCCTAGGCTTGCGGCGGTTCTGACCTCCCCTTTCTACGCAATGGGCCACAGCGAGTCGTGGGACCGCCGTATGCGCATCTGGGAAGATCAGGCAATGGAAGCACAGGCGCTTGGCGCTCCTGCTCCCCTGAAACCAACGTTGACGGAGTTAGAGCGTCAGTCCAATGTTGGCGGGCTTATCGAGTTTGGTTCGGAGTTCACCATTGACCGTCTGCAAGTTGCGTTGCCGCAAATTAGCAACTGGGCTGGAAACAAGTTTTTGGGCAAGACGTTCAGTCAGTCGGCCAAAAAGGCTGCGTCAATGTCTGACGAGATGCTGTTGTCAATGGCTCGCAAGCAGGGGCCATTAGGCGCGCTCAAGACGGCGGCAATCATTGGCGCCGCGGGCGTCACGGAAGGAATTGAAGAGGCAATTCCCGAACTGGGCAAGGAGTTTACCGATCCGTTCTTTATTCCAAAAGGATACGAGAACGACTTCTTCTCAGAGTCAACTGCAGAGGCTATTGGCACAGGCGGAATCGCTGGTCTTCTGATGGGCGGTGGCCAGCAGGCATTTGGCAAAGAGGGTCGTAAGTCTCGAAAGAATGCCAAAGAGACAAAGGTTGCTGCAGCCAACGCTTCTGACATTGTCGTTGGGGTGTTGCAGGAAAAATCAATTAGAGGCATCATTGACCGATTCAGCGCCAATGCAACGCAGGCTCGCGGCGCAACAATGGCGATGCATCAAGTTGAGGAAATGGGTGCTGGCACCCGCAACGCAATGTTTGTTGGTTCCGATCACGCCGACGCAACTCTGACTAAAGACGTGCTTGATCGCATGGAAGCAATAGGCATTGGCACCAAACCAATTGGCATAATGAATGGTATGCGTGTATATGCACCGATTGCAAGCGCTGCCGCGGTCAAAGAGGCTGCGCGAAACGGCGACGTAGCGGCGGTCACGGGACGTGCTGAACTCATGGACCCTAAACTCCTGTTGGTGGGCGCGTTTGTCGTCCGCAACAAAGGCGGGCAAATTCTTGACGTTGTTCCATACAGCGACAACGACACTGCCAATAAAGCCTTCCCGACACTTGCAAACAGCGCAGCAAACAGCGGCAACTCTGTGAGCAACGTCACTGGCGAAGGGCTTGCGCAACTGTCTGAATCAATTGATCGGCAAGTAGACGCGGACTCGACAATGCGCAAGATTGTTCCGCCTTCGCGCCGAGCGCAAACACCGCGGATGGCCGCGCGTGGCGTGCGTGCGTTGCAACTTGACATCACCAACCATGCAGCAGGACGGCGCCGCGGTGCAACTGACTCCGCTCCTTTTTCCTCGCCGTACCTGACCGCTGATGAAATTGGCGATGCAACAAACGCTGACGTCAAGGTTGAAGTGTCATTGACTCAGGTTCAAGAAGAAAATCAGACACCAGAGGAGCGCTCTGTTGGCCGATCCACAGGGGTAGTTCCTACAATTCTTGACGGCGTAGTGCGATTTACTATTACGGGCAAAGACGGAACAACGCGAGTAGTTGAAAAAGCAACGCAACAGCAGGGCGCCTACCTGTCACAAGTGTCGCCAGATGGTTTGTATTTGATCCGCGACAACCAGAATGCGTTCACTGCGCGCAATGCGTTTGCAATTGCAATGCACGAAATGCGCCACCGTTTGGTTGGCCGATCTCGCGCTGGCGCTGCGTACCTTGCAAAATTGCTGTACCTCGACCCAGCATTTGCAATGCGTGGCGGTGCTCAGTACATGCGCGAGGTTCAGCCCGAAGCATTGGCAGGAATGTCTGAGGCTGAAATCATTGGCTACTACGCTGCGCTCCACGGCGCCGCGCTGAAAGTTTTGTCAAATGACTCCGCGTCAAAGCGCGACAAGATTGCTGCGCGAAAAAACATGCGCAGCGTTGAGCAATTTGCCGAAGAGTCAATGGCAAACGCTGCAGAAGACGCGCTTGGACAAACTGCTCAAGCCGCGGCTTCTTGGGAAGGCGTCTACAAGGATTCAGCGGAGCGCAGCACCAAGAAATTTGTTGGCTGGTTTGCAAACATCCTTGCTCGTAACGGGTTTGCTGGCAAGCACGCGCAACAGGCGCTCTATGAAATTCAACAGCGCTTAGCAGGCGTAAAGGAATCGGAACTGCAAATCCATGAGCAGTTCAAGGGCAAACTGGAGCAGAAGTTCAAAGAGGACATGCAGAAGTTTCAGGATCGCAAGTTAGAAGCGGCTGAAGCCTCTGTTCCTGCAAAGAGGAAACCCGCCGCAACTCCTGCCGCCGCTGCCGCAACTCCTGCCGCCGCTGCCGCAACTCCTGCCGCCGCTGCCGCAACTCCTGCCGCCGCTGCCGCAACGCCTGCCGCGACTCCTGCTGCAACGCCTGCCGCAACTCCGTCAGGCATTGCGGTCGCTGGCAGCGACAACGATAAAGACCAAAAAATTACTGCTGCTGCAGAAGCGCTATCCGCCGCTTCAATGCTTCCACCCGAACGACGGGCTGAAGCCGTGGCGTCGGTAATGGAAGCGCTCAGGACGGTGTTGCCGATGCTTGGTGCAACATCCGCAAACCTTGGCGTTGGCACTAGTGCAAGCGCTACTCGCGGCGTGCAGCGCGACAAATTGTCGTTCCCTGAAGGTGCGACTGCTGCGACTGCTGCAACAGAAACCGCGGCTGCGCCTGCCGCCGAGGGCGAGCCTGCTTTGTCCATGTCTGCGGGGCGCGCTCTTAGCCAAGATCCAGACGTGCAAGCGTCGTTGCGTCCCAACATAAACATGGTGGATCTTGAACTGACTCGTTCCAAGTTCCTGTCACAAGGAATTCCAAAGGTGCGAGTAAATCGGTTTATAGACCGAATTGAGACTGCTCTTGACAAACTTGAGAGTCCTGACCAGCCTATTGGCGCGTTTGTTGTTGTGACGCTGCCTGAGACGTGGGACCAAGCAACGGCTCGCGTAGAAAAATTTCGCGATAGTGCGCCAGCCATGCCAGTTTATGCAAACAGTGGTCTTGCAATGGTTGAAACGATGGACTCTTACAACCAAGATATGCAAATTGCAGATCCAAAGGTTGGAGACGTCATTGGAGACACGTACCAGATTGTCGCGATTAAAACTGGCGAAACTGTCGCAAGCGATAGGTACCTTAAAGCCGCAGAGGCTGATCGAATTGAGCAAGAAAGACTTGCGGCTCTTCCCGCTTACTACGACGATTCCAATGATTATTCACTGCGCAAACCTACAGGTGCAATGGAAATTATTCGTGGCGGCATTCCAACAGCCCCTGTTGAACTTGGATCCGTTGCGCGCGTTCGTCGCGCTCAGTCGTACACGCAGAGTCCAGACGAAGAAATCAGCATGTCTCTGCGCAATCGCGCGGGCAGGCGAGACGCAAACGAGGACGTTCGCGCACTCCGCAATTCGTTTATGGAAAACCGAGGTGTAACGCCAGAGCAGCAAATCGAAGACACCTACGCAGACGTAGACCCATCATTTGCAAAGCGGCTGGCTGATTGGTTTGACTCAACGAAGTCAAACTACAACGATTCCAAGACGTTGGCTGCATACCAACGGTTCAATCAAGAAACACTGGATCAGTATCAACACCTTGTTGATGGCGGATACAAGATGATTCCGTGGGCTGGAGAAGGTCAGCCCTACGCCAACAGCACCGAAATGATGGAGGACGTAAGAAATAATAAACGAATCTATTATTTCAAGACAATAAACCCTCAAGAGGCATTGTCGTTTGGTTCTGACCCTCGCGCTTTTGAAGAGGCGTTGCGGAAGAACGTGACGCTCAACGACGCTGGTGTCGATGTCCTTGACAGCAACGGAAATACGCACAAGCAGACGTACAACGATCTTTTCCGCGCAGTGCACGACATCATTGGCCACGCCGCCGAAGGATTTCAGTTTGGTCCGCGAGGCGAAGAGAATGCATACCGATCTCACGCGGTGATGTACTCGCCAATTGCTCGGCAAGCGATGGCAACCGAAACCCGAGCGCAGAATTCATGGGTCAACTTTGGGCCAAACCGATCTAATCCAGATGGATCTGTGTGGGGTAACGAAGACCCTCGCTATGACGCGTGGCTTGCAGGAATTAAAGAAGGTAATGGGTACGCCGAGCAGAAGATGGTGCTGACGCCATCTGAGTTCACTGAAATCAAGGCGGTGCCAAAGGATGTTGACCTCACTGCTGAATGGCCAACGCTTGACGTCACTGGTCCAACCAGTGTGGATACATCAGAAGAACTTCCACAGGTATGGGCATCACTGCGCCCAATCCGTCGAGATGAGATGTCGCCAAAGATGCTTGCGTGGAGCGCTGGGTCAAAGGTCGTAGACAAAGACGGCTCATTGATTCCTATCTACCACGGGACGTCAAAGGACAAGGATTTTGCAGTTTTCAAAGTAGGGAAGCGCGGCGCTTGGTTTACAAGCAATCCTGAAACTGCGGGCATATACGCCGAGGAAAACGACAGCCAAAAGTTAGTGTATGAGCGTGGACCTGACGGCGCTCTTGGCTTTCAACGCAAAAACACTGCGTCCCGCGTGTTTATGGTCGTGCTTAATATCAAAAACCCTGCAACTTTTGATGACATTGGACCAGAAAATATCAAGCGTCTTCGTTTTGAAACCAACTACGCAAAAACTCAGGGAGAAGTTTTTGATGAACTACGCTTGCGTGGTTTTGATGGCGTAAACATGTCAGAAGGATTGTCTGGGGCAAAAACCGCTCAAACGTGGGTTGCGTTTGACCCAAGTCAAATTAAGTCGTATTTTAACGGCGAACCAACAAACTCTCCGCGCATTGACATGTCGTTGCGCAAGCCAAAGCAAACTACCCCTACCGCAGCGCGCGCTCGGATTGATCCGCTGCAGGCTGGCCGCAAGTATTTGAGTGATCGCGGCGTGACAATGGAAGAGCAGCCGCGCTTGCTTGCCGCCGCCGCAAAGATTAGCAACGACACGGCTATCGAGCGCGCGCAGCCGCTGCAATGGTTGGCAGAATTCCGAAAGGGCAAACTGGCCAACACACTGGCGCCGTACACGACAGCGGACATGTCTCGCACTATGGGGCAATACGTTGACGCAGAAAATGCGCAGCGTGTCATTGACGGACTTCCGCCAGTAAAACTACCTGCAGGGTTTGACGTAAAAGAATTGCAACTGCAACCGTTCTGGGTAGGTGGATTAAAGGCTGGGTACGCAATTAAGCGTGCAATTGACTTTGGCAACGATGGCATTCCAACTTTTAACGGTTATGAACCTGTTGCGTTGTTCTCAAATGAGTCGCGCTCAGTTACAGGCTTCATTCCCCCTGTGATGTTGTCGGCAATTGGCTTTGAGCCTGACATGCCAATGCGGTTTGATTGCTACGATGTCCGTGACCTAAACGCTCCGCGCGGTACGGGCAAACTGCCATCCAACTACCGCATGTTTGGCGCTACCACAACAGGGTCAATGTCATTCAACCCGAAGTACCTTCGCGACGACAATGGTGATATGGTTGGAGATGATGTAGCGAAGCAAGAGATTGCCATTGCAAAGATTGAGGCTTCGTGGGCATCAAACCTTGGCGGCAATTGGGTCAAGCCAGCAACACGAATTATTGAGGAAACCAACGATGGACCAGTCTTTACCAACTACCCCGAAGTCTGGACAGCAACCTTCGGTCTCACCGCAGAGCAAAGAAAGCAAGTATTTGCCGATGGCGTTAGAGGCTACACAGATAACGAAGGAGGAATTCAAGAACTGGCCAACGCGAATTCAGCGGACGCTGGTTCCAACGTTTCTGGGAATGTGGGATCAGAACGGCAGGCCGACACAAGTAGCGGGGCTGCTAGTTCCGCAGTTGTGGCCGTCACTAGATCGACTGATGGTGCACCTCGAAGAGCGGGCAAGCGAGCAGGCCGAAATGTTGGCGGGAGCAAGGGACGTGATGCAGCGAGCAGCCGCGTCAACCTCCTCGAACTCGGACGAATCCTGACCGACTCTGGGATTGCGATCCGCGAGAAGCGCGGGTCCGCCCAACAGATTGGCGCATCACTTTCCGCGTCTGCTTTGATTCCGCTCAACGCGGTTGGCATTACTCCAGACCAAGTTGCCGAGATTGTGGCGCTTGAACGACGCGTGACCGCCCTTGAGCGCGCCTTTGACGCAATTGTGGTGCCTCCAGCCATTCCTGACTTTGTAGCCGATCCCAAGAAATCGGATGAGCAAAATGAAGCAGCGAAAGCCGCGCGCAAAGTTGCTAACGATGCGCGAAAGCCATTTGTTACTGCGAGTGGTCAAGCAAAAAAGCGCAGAGACAATGCAAAAAAGAAACTGTATGACCGTCGCCAAGAATACGGTGGTTCCGCGGCGTTCCCATTAGGGTTGGCTGCGCTCCGTACGTTTACTGATGAGCGAAGCGCGGCAAACAAACGGATGCCTGCAGTAGGTCCGCTGCTTGGCGTTCTTGACACCTACGCAAAATCAATTGTTGATATGTTCCGTGAAGTTGTCACTCGCAACGGCAAAGTCAGTGATTTCATGCGCGAAGTCATGGCAGAATCGATGGCTGCTGACGTCATCTACGCGCTCTCGCGCAGTGGAGCAAACGCCGCAGGCTGGTACAGCAACACAATCACCAACATGTGGGCAAATCTGGAGACGGTCTACAGCGGGCTGCAGAATCCAGCGACTCGCGTTGAGCACCGTGCAATCTTTTCGCTTGCCCTTGCCATCTCGTCAAACGGCGAGCGCGTGTGGGCAAACATGCAGATTGCCAAGAAGATCTATGAGAACTACCTTGATACTGGCGAGTTGCAAATGCCAGAAGGCAAATCGTCAAGTCGAGGCGATGTTGTTAACAAAAGCCTTGCCGCAGTCAACGCAGTGCGCTTGACAATGCCCAACCAAACGTGGTCAGAAGTGTCTGACTTTATGTTGCAGAAAGCCAAGTTCAAGGATCACAACAAGACACTACGAGCGTTGCGCAAGGCAATGATGGAAAAGGTGCGCGCCGAAAACGGAGAAGCGCTGGCAATTGCAGAAGCCCAACTTGCAGATTACAAGGCCAAAGCAAAGGCTGAAAAAGCCAAGGCTGGTTCTAAGGTTGTTGCCGAGGTTACTCCGTTGGTTTCCGAAGCAGACGTTTCCGAAGCAGACGTTTCTGAAGCAGACGTTTCTGAAGCAGACGTTTCTGAATCAATGTCCGAATCAGACACGCAAGACCAGCCAGTGGAGGCGCCATCAAAGAAGGGGAGCAAACTTGCGGACTACTTGACGCCCGCGCTGGCGGCAGAGATTGCCGCAATCAACACGCTGAACATTGGCGACTCCGCAGAAGACCTCGGATACATGGCCGCGTTCATTGGCCCAAAGATTGGGTCGTTCTTTGCAAACCTCAACGGCAAGTTTGACACGCTTACTGCAGACATCTGGTTTGTACGCTCGTTTGCGCGATCAATTGGCGACCTTGTCAAGCCAAAGTTTTCTGGAATTCAAAGCGCCCTGTTTCAGTTTGTAACAGCCAGCAAAACTCAGGAAGCGAAAGACGCTGGTTTGACTGACGCCATTATCAACGATCCTATTGCGTTGGCCGCATGGTCAAAGGCTCTGGAAAAAGCGTACCTTAAAAAGTTAGGGGACAAGCAAACCGCGGAAGGCGCAGGCGCCAAGTTAGATAAGACCAAACTTGAGCAAGCCGCAAACCGATTCAATAGCAGCGCTGTTGGTTCAAGCGATTCGCCAGAGGGACGAGCAGAGCGCTCATTGATGCGGGCCATTGGCATTCAAGCGATGGAGATTGTGCAGAAGCGCACGGGCGTAAAAGTTACGCTGGCTGAAATGCAAGCGCTTATGTGGTACGTCGAGAAGGAACTCTACGAGGCTTATGGTGCAGGATCTGCCACCGCCGACCAAGACTTTGAGCAAGCCTCAAAGGCTGTGGTCCAAATGCGCAAGCAGGAAATCGCTGACGGCAACAGCCAATTCTCAATGCGTCGAGGCGCTTCAGGCGTGCGCGACGAAGCAACGTTGCGCTACCTTGACCGATACGACGAGTTGCGTCGGTACGGAGAGATTGCGCGCGCTCGCACTGGGTCGTTGCCAGAGATTGCCAATCCATACCTTGGCGCCAGAATTCTATCTGGCCTCATTTCGGCTCGGCAGAAAGGCGCGGAGCGTCGGTACGCAGACATATTGCGTCGGATGCATCAGGACGGCGTTCAACTTCCTGAAATGGATGAGTTCCTTACGGCGCAGCACGCCGAGGAGCGCAACGACTACATTGCAGGAATCAACCCAGCATTCCCCGACGCAGGGTCTGGCATGGCCACGGCGGACGCGCAGGCCATCATGCAGCGCGAGCGTGCAAACGGAAGATTTCCTCGCTTGGATGCATTCGCAAACGAATGGCGCGGGATGCTGCGCGAGTCGCTTGATGAGCGCCTTGCTTCAGGCTTGATTCAGCAGGACGTGTACG
>Ga0315293_10001578_pt1 | contig 22130 bp, 15 predicted proteins | sample YL17G13_20_MG_FD_203071 | JGI IMG/M metagenome (GOLD analysis project Ga0315293, IMG submission 203071) | Sediment microbial communities from Yellowstone Lake, YNP, Wyoming, USA - YL17G13_20 | ecosystem: Environmental > Aquatic > Freshwater > Lake > Sediment | place: USA: Wyoming | collected... | reverse complement strand
CTCAACGAGATCCAGAACTTGCGAGGCGTTCTTTCGAAACTCAGTGAAAGTGACTGTCTTCATGTAAGGGCGTCCAAAAAAAGCTGCCTATATTGTACAACGCTGTATATCAATGTGCAATGGCCGGTGGCTCAGGCTGGCCCAGCCTCAGCCGGGCCGGCGTCAATGACCGGTGGGCGGCCCACCCTTTGCCCGCCGCGGCGGACACGGCTGCTCGCCGCAAGGGGTGGGGCGCCCAACGGACGTTCGATGCGGCCGATTTGATGGCGCGCAGGGGGCCACCCGCCCTTTTGCCTTTCCGTCTACTTGTCCGGGTTGCCGACTGCTGGCATAATCGATGTGAGGTACGGCTGATGGAAATCAGACTGGAACTTCCCGAAGATCTTGCCCATCGCCTTGCTGCGGACCCGGCTGGTGTGTCGCGGGCTGCACTCGAGGCCTTGGCGCTGGAAGGTGTGCGTTCCGGCAAGCTCACCACGGCTCAGGCTCGCCGGCTCCTGGGAATTAAGTCCCGGTATGAAATGGATGGTTTCCTAAAGGCGCACGGCGTGTTGCTTCCCCTGACGATTGAGGATGTCCGGCGCGACAGCGAAACGGCTCTCGCCTTCAGCAAATGAAAGTTGTCATCGCCGATACATCACCCCTCAATTACCTCATTCTTGTGGACGCTGTGGGCGTCCTCCGGCGCTTGTATGGTCGCGTTATAATACCCGATATTGTTTTCCGAGAGCTGACCAGCGAAGAGGCACCCAAGCGAGTCGCCGGGTGGGCCGCAATGCGACCCGCATGGATTGAGGTGCAGTCCGCTCCACTCTCCGAGGACCCGTCCCTTCAAGGGCTGGATGCTGGTGAGCATGCGGCGATTCTTTTAGCCGACCGGCAAAAGGAAGTTCTGCTCTTGATGGACGACGCCTCTGGCCGGATGGAGGCGGCCAAGCGCGGCATTCCAACCATAGGAACACTTGGAGTACTTCGAGCCGCATCTCTTCAAGGATTCATCGCGCTCCCAACGATTCTTGCTCGTCTTAGGGCGACGAACTTCCGCGTCTCGAAACACCTGGTGGACGAACTCGTTGCCGAATACGAACAAAGGACCAAGGCGGGTGGCCCAACCTTGGGCTCGTGATAACTGGCCCCTCTTCCTCAAGCTAGCCTGGGCGTTAGCAGCAGGCGGGGTTCCCATTCTTTGCTGCTCGCCCGCCGCAAACCCGGCGGCTGCTCGCCGCAAAGGGTGAGGCACCCAACGCACCCAACGCCATCTTCCAGGTAGGCCCAGTTGTCGGCGCCCAGACGGTGGGCCACCCGCCCGGGGCGCTTGGCGCCCGCTTCAGCGTCGCCGGCGGCACGCCGCGCGCAACGTGAAAAAGGCCGCCGGGGATGCCGGCGGCCTTTTCCGTGTCGCTCGTCGAAGGATCAGAAGCTGATCTTGAGGCCCAACTGGACGACCCGTGCCCCGCCGCCGTTGTTCGTAGTGATGGTGCCGGTGACTCTGCCGAAATTGGCATTGCCCTGGCTGAGGTTGGGCAGGTTGAAGATGGGCGTATTGGTGAAGTTGAAGGATTCCACGCGCAATTCGCCCTTGATCCGCTCCGTCACCTGGAAGTTGCGGAACAGCGACAGGTCCAGGTTACGGAAACCGGGGCCGTGCAGGATGTAACGGCCCATGTTGCCGAAGCGGGGCGTTTTGTCCGGATTGACCGGAAGGCTGAAGTTGGAAATGTCGAACCAGTACGTGCCCGGTCCGATTCCCTTCAGGATCTTCACATCGCCGCTGATGTCGGGCGAGTTGCCGTTGCCGGGCGAGTTGACGCTGACCGAAGTGGAGAAGTCCAGCGGCAGGCCGGCCATCAGCGTGAGGATGCCGTTCACCTGCCAGTCGCCCAGCACCCAGCGGCCCACGCCGCCCTGGAGCCAGCGCTTGTTCTTGCCGAAGGGCAACTGGTAGACGTAGCTCTGCACGAAGGTCTGCCCCCGGCTGAAATTCAGAGGGGCATAGTTGCGGCGCTGGTTGATGTAGTACTGCAGGCCCCCGCTCTCGGGCGCGTAGCCCATGGACTTGCCGTAGGTATAGGCGGTGGTCACCAGCAAGCCGCCGCTGAAGCGCCGGTCGATCTTCACCTGCAGGCTGTTGTAGTTGTTGCTGTAGCCGACGTAGCGCAACTGCGCCAGGGTGTTCTTGCCGAACTTCTGGTACAGCGGACGGCCGGCCGCGCCGGAGTTAATGATCTCGGAGTGATTGATGTCGTAGTTCACCTGGCCGCGCACGGTGTGGTTGGCGACGTAGGCCACGTCCAGCGTGAAGTTCTTCGGCAGCGACCGCTGGATCGCCAGGTTCCAGGACTCGACGTAACCTTCCTTGTAGTCAAGCGGGATGATGAAGTAGTCCTGGTTCAGAGGGGCGTTGCGGATGATCCCGTCGGAGGGAATCACCGCCGGTTGCGGCGCCGGGAAGCCGGTGGCCATCGACCCGAACCGCCCGTCGGGCAACACCGCCTGGCCATAGGTGGTCAGGTTTTCGTAAACGTTGTTCTGCTTGACCGGGTAGTTGTAGGCGTAGGTGTTGTCCGGGAAGGGGAAGTAGCTCATACCGAACCCGGTCCGCACCACCGTCTTGGGATTCAGGCGGTAGGCGATGCCGAGGCGCGGCGCGAATTCCCGGTAGTACGTCTTCCGCCCGAAGTTCATGGGGTTATTGCCGACGCCGGCGATGATCAGGCTGTTGGTCCCGGCGTCGTAATTCGAGAAGCCGGCTTTCAGCCGCGGTGTGGCCGGCGGCCACAGTTCATGCCGCAGACCGAAATCCAGCGTCAGTTTCGGCGTCACCTGCCACTTGTCCTGGATGTAGGAGAAGATCCCGGTGGCGCGGTAGGCGGGGAAGATCACCGGCAGGTCCCGGCCGAAGGCGTTCGGCACGTCCAGTAGGAAGCTGGCGAAAGCGTTCGCCTGGTCCAGCACCGTCGCGCCCTGGATGGACGTCTGGTTGTTGCGCCAGTTGTAGATGCCGCGCGGGCCGCCGTAGGTCTGCACCTGCAACAACTCGTCGCGAATCCGCCGAATATCGAAGCCGAACTTAATGGTGTGGTTCCGGAAGATCTTCGTCCAGTTGTTGATGAAGTTGAAATTGGTTTCCGCGCGTCTCCAGGGAAGGCTTGCCGAATACCCCACCAGCGGGTTGCTGTAGCCGCTGATATTCATCGTAGTAATGCCGCTGGAGAAGCGATCGAGGTTGGCGCCCTTGATGCCCACGGCGTCCGCCGTGTTGTTGCCGACGTCGGCGATATCGGCGATGTTGGCATAGCGGCTGACGCCGACTCGGCCTTCCGCGATCAATGTCGGGGAGAAGACCCGCGTGTAGTTGATGGCCGCGCTCTGTGTACGATTCGTGCCGGTGCCGCCGTACTCCTTGCCGCCGCCGGCGCCCGCCTTTCCGAACAGCGGCGGATCGGTCACCACCGGCCGCATCCTGCTGTACCGTATTGAGAACCGATCCTTATCGGTCTGCTGGTGGTCGATCTTCACATCGAAGGAATTGGTATCTTTGATCCGGACCGTCGAGGTTTCGTAGTTCGGCCCGGCGTAACTGTCAACCAGGTTCGGCGTGGGCATCAGGGCCATGATCTTCTGGGCGATGGGGCTGATGCGGGCAGTGGGGATCTGGTTGTTGGCGAACGGCACGCGGTTCTTGCCGTCCGGGGTCCCGCTGGCCGGGTCGTAGATGACTGCCCTGCTCGCCACCGAGCTGAAATCGCCCGCGCGGAAGGCCGACGGCGGCACGGTAATCCGGAAGTTGTCGCCGCGGCGGTCCTTGATCTGCAGGAAGTCGGCGAAGAAGAACGTCTTGTTCTTGCGGATCGGCCCGCCGAGATTGAAGCCGTAGTAGTTGTAAGTGGTCACCGGCTTGCTGCTGGCGAAGAACTCTCGTGCGCCCAGCGCGCTGTCCTTGTGGAACTCGTAGACGGCGCCGTGGATTTCGTTCGTGCCCGAGCGCAGCATCACGTTGGTGATCGCCCCGCCGGCCCGGCCCAGCTCCGCCTCGTAGTTGCTGGTGGTGACGTCCACCGTTTCCAGCGCTTCGATCGGCGGGATCAGTACGCTCAGCAGGCCGGTGCGGTGATTGTTGTCCACGCCCTCGAGCTGCACGTTGTTGGCCAGCCGCGAGTTGCCGTTTACCTGGTTCGACAGGCTGTCTTGCGAGTTGAAAAACTCCGAGTGGGGGCGGAACGACCGCACCGTGCCGGGCACCAGGTTCAGCAGGCTTTGGAAGTTGCGGTTGAACCCCAGCGGCATATTGGCGAGCTGCACCGTCTCGATCGTGCGCCCGGTATCGGAGCGATCGGTCTGCAGCATCGGCACCTCGGCGGTGACGGTGATTGTTTCGGTGACGGCGCCCGGCTGCAGTACCAGATCGGCGCGGATGGTGGTGTTGACCAACAGGTCGACGCCCTGTTTGACCGCCGTGCGGAAGCCCATCCGCTCGACCGAAACGCGGTACGTGCCCGGTTCCAGTGTGGGAAAGGCAAAGTTGCCGCTGGCGTTGGTTTCGGTGTTCCGGCTGATGCCGGTCCTCATTTCCGTGATGGTGACTTTGGCGTTGGCAACGGCGCCGCCCGAAGAGTCGGTAACGGTGCCCAACAGGCTGCCGGTGACCGCCTGGCCGTATACCCAGCCGCAGGCGGCGGCGAAAACGAAGAGAAGAGCTGCGAATTGCAGCCAAGGCCGAGAACAACGCATAAACGCCTCCTGAAAACGTTTTCTCTGTTGCTTAGACTAGACCGTCCTCATAGTAAACGCCCGCGCACCTTGTTTGTCAAGGCCGCTTTTCCGCGCGGTGTGAAGGAGTCAGAAGACGTACTTGCAAAATTCCATTTAAGACAACAGAGCCGCGAGCGTCAGCGAGCGGGTGCCCCGCAAGGCCAACGCAGCGCTGCGCCAGCACCCGCTCGCTGACGCTCGCGGCTCTGTCGGCGAGTTCGTTTCGCCGCATTTTGCAGGCGCCTCGCTGGACTTCTGACTTGTCGCCCGGGATATAAAGGGCACAGCTCCCGGTGGGTTATTGGTACCGGGGTTCGAGGATCACGCGGTCCGGCAGCAGGTGCGCCAGAATATTGTCGTCGGGATAAGCGTGCCCGCGGTGTTGCCGAAATGCTTCGGCGCAGGCCATGGGCCGCCCCGCCGCCCGGGAGGCCTCCCGGCCCAGTTCCTGACTCCACCGGCGCATGCTGTCCAGATACTCGTCGACGCCGTGGTGGGCGCGGAGCCAGGCGCGCTGGCTCTCGTGCGACGCCAGCATCATTTCCTTCTGCTCCAGGCAATCGCTGATGTCCACGTAGAATTCCGGAATCACCCGGCGGCCGAAAATATCGGTTCCCCCGAGCGGCTGCGCGTAGAACAGGTAGGGTATGCGCGAGGATGTTGGCGCCGGGCCGAAGTCCGAGGTGTCGTAGTTACGAACCGGGCCGTAGAAGCAGGCGTTACGGACCAGCAGGCTGGTGGTCTCGTGATCCGCGAGGTAGTCCGCAGGCGGGTGCGTCAGGACCATCCAGGGGTCGATGCCGCGCAACAGGGCGGTGGTGCGGCGATTGGTCGCATCGTCGTTAAAAATCGTGAGATCGCTCAAGCCCGCGCAATGATACGCGGCGCCCAGGACCTGGCAGGCGCTGGCGGCCTCCCGGCGGCGAATCCGGCTGATCTCCTCCCGGGAGTGCTCCGCGGTTCCGCAATCGCCGTTGCCCAGGGTGGCGACGTGAATCTCGTACCCCAGCCTGCGCAGCAGGAAAAGCGTTCCCGAACACATGAATTCCACGTCGTCCGGGTGCGCGCCCACTGCCAGGATTTTCCGCGTGCCGGTGTCCATCGCTGCCGCACTCCAACCAGAGCCACGATCTTCCCGCCGGTGGCGCTTACGCCATCCGAATCCGCACCTCCTCGGCCACCGGGCCCAGCACGGCATAGCTGCCGGGCGCCTCCTGCAGGATGGAGCCGGGGACCAGGGGCGTGACCGGGCCGTGCGCCACCAGCCGGGCAATAAACCGCTGCCAACTGACCCCGCCGCCCAGGTACCCATCCAGCCAGAAACTGCGGTGGCGCGCGCCCAGGATCTGTCTTGGGCCGATGGTGTTAGCCTTGGGCGGAACCCAGGACCAGTCCCCGCCGAACGAGTGCAGCGCGTTTTGCATGATGGTCATGGGGTGAAGCTCGACCAGGCGCGGCCCCGCCTGCTTGAAAGCCTTCAGGTCGCCGCCAAACTCCAGGCCCAGGTGCGCCTCCCAGAAAGCGATGTGGCCGCACCACCCGATGCCCCCGTAGCAAACATCGGCGCTGCCGAGATCCTCGATCATGCTCTGGTAGTCGGGCAGGCACTGGCGGGTCGGGAAATGAATTTGCGAATCCGGCGGCCTCAGGTCGGGATCGATCTGGCTGAAGAAGTTGTCCATCATGGCCTTCTGAAACGACCCTTCCCAGTCCGGGGGCGCCGTGTTGCCGTTCTCATCGGCGTACTCGTCCATATTGAAGCTGTGGACGTGCCTGCAGGACAGGCGCAATTCGTTGATCATGCGCGCCGCCAGCCGGTACTGCGGCATGGGGCCGACGGGGAAAATCCCGATGAACTTCTCGCCCCGCTCGCGCTTCTCCTGAATGCGCCGGACAATATCGAGCGCGAACTCCAGGTAGAAGTCGTTTGCTTCCTCGATGATGCGGATCTTGAATTCCGGATTGCGGTGGCGGGTGAAATCCGCCTTGGTAATGGCGCGCACCCTTCGCGCTGCCTCCAGGTCGCGGAACGGGATGAAGGAGGCCAACGCGTATTCGAACTGCCCTCTGCTTTCCCCGGTTTCAGGGTTGGCGCCCGCCGAGGTCTGATTCATAGTGCCTCCAGATGGAACCGCTCCCGGGCGCGGCGGCCTCCGCCGGGCTGCCGTCCCCTCCAACCGCCGGGAATGGACCAGGCAATTCCGGGAGCATCACGCTGCCAGGATAACGTTTTATTGTTGAATCTCGCACCATAAAGTAACACCCATTCATTCGGGCGGTGTGCCAGCGTTCTTCCGATTGCCGCGCCTGCCAGGCGCCACACGGCTGCCAGCGTTTCATGCTAGATTGCAGCAATGCGAACACGCTCGGTTTCGCTTGCGCTGCTCTGGTGGTCTCTTCTCGGCGCATCCTGCCCTGCGGCAGCCCAAACCGCCGACATCTACTTCGTGGACGTGGGTCTGGGCAATGCCACCTTCGTGGTGTCGCCTGCCGGCCAGACCATGCTGCTCGATACGGGGCCATCACGGGCCGCGAACCGCATTCTCGCATTCATGAAACAGGCCGGCCTCCGGCAGGTTGATTACCTGGTCGTCAGCCACTTTGAGGAGGACCACATGGGTGCTGCGCCAAGGCTGGCCGAACAGGTTCCCATTCTCAACTGGGTGGACCACGGCGAAAGTGTGGTCTTCGGCAAAGACGACGAATGGTGGAGGCAGCGCCGAGGCCCGTGGGCCAGGCCCGGGATGGGCAAGCAGTACGACGAGAGTTTCGAGAGCTACCGCAAGGCGCGGGCCACAGGCAGCCACATCATCGTCAGGCCTGGCGACAAGATCCCCGTCGGCGGACTGGATGTGGTGGCGCTGAGCGCCGCGGGCAAGACCATCTCTGCTCCGTTGAAGGGCGCCGGCATTCCGAACCCTGTGTGCGCGAGCATCGACCGCCGCGCGGAAGACGACGCCGAAGATGGGCAGTCGATCGGCATTCTCATCTCGTTCGGGGCGTTTCGCTTCATTTACCTGGGTGACCTGACCTGGAACACGGCCAACTCGCTCTTCTGCCCCAAAAACCTGGTGGGCGTTGTAGATGCCTACCTGGTCACCCATCACGCCCAAAGCATGACTCGGGAGTTGGGCGATTACTACTATGGGCTCTCGTGCTGCTCCCAGGCCGAGGTGCACGGCCTGCGGCCGAGAGCGGCCTTTCTGAGCCTGGGCGCATTGGGGCACAAGTTCGGCGCCGATGCGGCCATGAAGGTGATTCGCAACTCGCCCGGCCTGGAGGACCTCTGGCAGACGGAGAAGATCGTCGAGGGCGGCGAGAAGGGACACAACCCTCCCGACCAATTCATCGCCAACATCGGAGAGAAGAGCGAGCAGGTTCCTTTCCTGAAGTTATCGGCGAGCTCGGACGGCTCCTTTGCCGTCACCAACAGCCGGAACCAATACACTAAAACGTACCCGCGCCGCAAATAGCCCCCGTGAGACCGCTGGAGACAGGTCTCAACAAAAAAAGCACAAGCATCACAGAGTCCATGAGGGCTTGGCCGTCCCTTCAATATCACGCGTGCCGGAAGGTCCAGTTGCCGTCGGCCCGCCGGGCAGGCAACCTGGCGACGAACTACTTTCGGTTGCGCCCGGCGCCGGCGCGCTGGACATATTCGTAGCCGGGCTTTTCGGCGAAACGCGCGAGGTGAACGGTTATTGCCAGCGAGCCATCCCTGGAATACAGGCGATAGGTTCCTGGCTGCGCTGTGAACCATGCCGTGCCGTCGTCGTCGGCGCGCACCCCGGCGGCTTCCGCAACTTCCTGGTTCCCGGGCAACAGGACGGCCAGTTCATCGGGCGGAAGCCCGGTGACCAGCAGTTCGCCCGCGGTCTCGCCGCCGAAGGCCACGGGAGCGCGCCCGGTGTACTTCTGGTAGAGTTCCGCAAACAGGCGGCTGTAAGGCGGCGCGTTCCAGGCCGGCTGGGAGGCGTCGCACCAGTTCGGCATGGCGGGAAGGGAAACGCCCGGCCCCCGCTCCCGATTCCCGCGCCCGCTTTGGCTCAGCCACTCGACAAGGAACGGACCTCTCCTCTGGATCAGCGGCAGGTGCTGAACGACGATCCCCGTGCTTCCGCCCAGGTACGACTTCTCGTACAGACTCCGGAAAAAGCGGGTGACGTTATCGAGGTCCGCAAAGCCGCCGTAAACCTCCTTAATAAGAAGCGGCTTGGTGGACGCGGCCAGGCGCCCGGCCATCCGCGAGGCGTCATCATACTCGCCGGGATTTCCGGGGTCCTTGAGCATGCTCTGCGACCAGGCGGCGATGTCGCTGTCGTCGGCCAGGGGGCGTGTGCCGTCCTCCCGCCTGACGTGTTGGGCGATGCCGGCCACGAACTGCTCGCGGCTGACGCCCACGTTGGGCGGCAAAACATCCGTGGGCCGCCAGGCAACGATCGAGGCGTGGTTGCGCCTGGCGCGAACCCACTCGGCGGCAGTGGCGCCCATCCATTCCATCCAGCCGGCGTCGGCACGCGACTGGATCTGTGGCCGGCCGTCGCAGAAAAACTCGGCCAGAACCAGCATGCCCATTTCATCGCAGAGTCTCAGCCAGGGCTCGCCCAAGTCGTCCCAGTGCCCGTGCAGCGTATTCAGCCCCGAAGCCTGCATGGCCGCAATCATGCGCCACTCGATGCGGCGGTCGTTCAGGTAGCGAACCGGAGAGAGCTTCGGGAAATAGGTTCCGGCCATCCACAGCTTCCTGCCGTTCAGCAGCACGTCGCGGCCTTCGATCCATACTTCCCGGAACCCGAATCGCGTAAAGCTGCGATCCACCACCTTGCCGCGCCGGAGAAGCTCGGTCCTCAGCACATACAGTTTCGGCTGGCCGTAGGGCGGCGGCTCCCACAGCACCGGGTTGCTCCAGTCCGCTTCCAGGGTGATCACGCCGTCGCCGGCCGCCGCCTTCTGCGCCAGTTGCAGGACGGCGTGCTGCCCATCCAGCACGGCGCCGCGGAGCGTCAGCCCCGAGACGGCGGTTCCCGCGCCGGCAATGGCCACTCGCGCTTCCAGCCGCTTCTTTCTGACCGATGGGACGGCGAAGACATCGGCGATGTGCGCAGCGGGACGCCACGCCAGGACAATATCGCCGACGATGCCCACCCAGTTTCTCTGGAACTCCTGGTCGGTCGCCGGCCGGTATGCATTGCCGGCCAGTGGGTCGCTGACCACGGCGCCGGCACGGGCGTACTTGTCCGAGGCGTTGTGAACATAGATCGCGATCTCGTTGGCCTGGCCCGGCTGCAGGGCGGCGGTAAGGTCGGCTTCGAACGGCGTGAACTGCCCGTAGTGCTCGGCCATCCGCCGGCCGTTGCAGTACACCGCGGCGTAGTGCCCGACTTTCTCCAGTTGCAGAATGAACCTGCGGCCGGCCTGGCCCCATTGGCGCGGAATCGTGAACTGCTGCCTGTACCAGACCGAGACCGCCGGCGGGTTGGTGGCCAGGGGCATGGCCGGTACGCGGCGCGGTTCCCATCCGCTGGCCGGGACCCGCTCATCGCCGGCATTGAGCACCGTTTCCCAGACGCCGTTCAGGCAAATCTCGGTTCGCAGCAGACCTGCGGGGCCGGCCGGCTTGGCGGCGGCCGCCAAACAAGCCGCCCAGGCGATCAGCAGGAGAATCATCAGCCACCGTGGGAAAGGGCTTGGGTAAGCGCGAGGCAAGAAGCGGGTTCGAGGCACTCGATTCTCCTCTCTGGCAGGGCGTTCGAGACGCTGCATCATAGCGCGGCAGAGTGGTGCTCTTCAGCAGGATTGCCCCTTGGCGGCGCCGCTGGCAGGCGGCAAGGCGCAGGCAGCGGGACCGTGCGGTGGAGGCCCGCAGGCCGCCCCGTGCCGAACTGCGCCGGCTCACGCGCCCAGCTCTGCCTGCAGGATTGCCTCGATCTTCTGCTTGAGCTTGGGCAAATCCTTCTCGACGACGGCCCACACCTCGTTGGTGTCGATGCCAAAGTAATCATGGACCAGAATGTTCCGCATGGCGATCATCTCGACCCATGGGACATCCGGGTGGGCGGTCCGGAGCGCAGTGGAGAGCTTACTCGCAGCCTCTCCAATAATCTGAAGATGCCGAAGCACCCAGCTTTCGATCAGCTCGCTGTCCTCTTTGTCCCTGGGATATCGCTCGATGCTGAGGATGGCGTCCACGATGTCGCGCAACCTTTCGCGGTCGTCTCTCATAGCGGAACCGCTTCCCGCAAAACGCGCTCCCGGATGCGCGGACGCATCCCCTGCTCCGTGGCTACGTCTACCCTACGCCCGAGGATTTGCTCGAGATCAACCAGCAGGCCGGCATGGTCCAGCAAGCTTCGTCCGGGCTCGAGATCCACCAGCAAATCAACATCGCTCTCGCTGTCGGCCTCTCCGCGGGCCACAGAGCCGAACACACGCAGGTTGCGGGCGCCGCGCCTGGCGGCCGCGCGCAGTATCTCTTCGCGCCTGGTTCTCAGCAATTCCCGGACGTTCATTGCACTATTGTAGCGGATCGAGGCAAGGAACGGGCAAACCGAGATCCCACTTCAGCTTGCTGACGCTCGCGGCTCTGTCGAGGGGTTGGTGGCCGAATGAACGTTGTCTCACAGCAGCTTCCCGTTGGGCGCGTCCCAGCGCACCATGCGCTGCTCGCGCAGGGCCATGGTGGCCAGGTGGGCGCACAGCGCGCTGGCCTCGCCGGTCTCCGCCGGGCAATTCGTCGGCTTCCGGCTGCGCACGCACTCGAAGAAGTTCTGCACGTGCAACTGCGCCCCGCCCCGCTCGGCCAGCGCGATGTTGGAGACCGAAAACTCCTCGCGTTTCTTCTCGGCCTGCGGCTCGGCATAGAAGAACAACTGCCGCTCGTTGACGATGTCGATGGTGCCGTCTTTGCCGAAGAACTGTTCGTGCGTGCCGGGCTGAGAGTTCGAGAAGGTGCAGGAGAAGTTCACCTGCGCGCCTTCCGGGTAATGGAAGATGGCGCTCATGGTGTCGGGGCATTCGCGCCCGTCCTTCCAGAAGTAAACATCGCCATCCGCCGTCACGCGCTCCGGCGCCTTCAGGTTGAGCGCCATGTGCGCGGCGTCCAGCGAATGTACCAGCAGGTCGGCCGCGATGCCGGCGCAATAGTCCCAGTAGCAGAACCACTGGAAAAAGCGGGCGGCGTCGAACGGCCGCTTCAGGGTGGGTTTCAGGAACGTTTCCCAATCAATGGTCTGTGGCGAGGCGTCCTTGGGGATGGGGTAGCGCCACTGGGGGGTGGTGCTGTTGCGCGACCAGAAGACGCGGGCGAACACCACCTTGCCGAGCATGCCGGCGGCCACCATCTGGCGCGCCTTCTGGTGCACGGGAGAGCTGCGGCGCTGCGTGCCGATCTGCACGATGCGGTTGTGCCGCCGGGCCGCCGCCACGATCTCCGGGCTCTCCTCCAGCTTGTGGGTCATGGGCTTTTCCAGGTAGATATCCTTGCCGGCGGAGAGCGCGTCCACGGCGATTCGATGATGCCAGTGGTTGTGAGTGGCGATGATGACCGCGTCGATGTCCTTGCGGTCCAGGATGCGGCGGTAGTCGCCGTAGGATTCGGCGCCCGGCGCCGCCAGCGCCAGCCCCTTGGCCAGCGTTCCCTGGTAGAGGTCGCAGACCGCCACCTGAGCGACGTCCGCCAGCAGGGCCGCCGCGGTCATCAGAAACTGCCCGCGGTTGCCCGTGCCGATCACGCCGGCGCGGATGCGGTCGTTGGCGCCCAGCACCCGCTGCAGGGACGCGGCGGTCAGGGCGCCGATCATCACTTCTCGTCGCGAAGCTTTCATTCCAACCTCCGATCGCTTGAGGGTCGTCGATTGCGCAGGTATCGGCGAATCCTCCTCGTGGGCCTCATCGTGGCATCTCTTGATACGCAGCCGCGATCAGCTTGCCAAGCGCACCCTCAGGCTCGATGCCGCAAACCTGGCGCAAGGCCGCGGCCAGGCCGCCGTCGCGGATGATTTGCTGCAAGCGGACGGCAGAGGGGTCGTCCGGGCAATCATAACGCAGCGCGGCGGCGATGCCGGTACCGAGAGCGGCGGGCGTAATGCCGTGTTCCAGCGCCAGGCAGGCGGGACCCACCAGCCGGTCGTGCCGCCCCAGCTTGCGCATGGGATCGCGCGCGTTGCGCTCGAGGGGATCGACGATTTCACGCCTCTGGTACTTGGCGATGGCGGATTCCGCGAAGCGCCGCTGGTCCTCCGGGTCAAAGCCGAATTCCCGGCAAAGCGCGGGGGCAACTTCCTGGGAGGCTTGCCGCGCCACCGCTTCCAGTTGGGGGTCGTTGGCGGCGTCGCTCAGCAGTTCATACCCCTTGAGGCGGCCGATGTAGCTGATGACGGCGTTGATGGCGTTATAGGTAAACAGCTTGCGCACCAGCCCGCCCTGGAAGTTCTCCTTGGGCGCCAGCCCCAGGATGCTGGGAACCGGGCCCACGAATGCCTGCTTGTCGGCGGGCAGCTCCCACATGTCCTGGGCCTTCAAAGCCAGCGGATCCCGGTGCTGGAGGTCCGGCGGCGGCTCGATCACCGAACGCAGCACCATGGTCTCGACCACTCCCACGTTCTTGGCGCACCACTGGGCCTCGACCGGCGCGAGCCGTTCGGCAATGAGGCGCCGCAACCACTGCCCGGGCTGGAAGTAGTTCTCGCAAAGGATCACGTTGACCCCTTCTGTTCTGCGGCGCAGCCCTTCGGCCAGCAGCGGCGCCATTTCCGGCAGGTTCGGGCCGCCGATGGAGACGAAGATCACCGAAGCGGCGGCGACCCTGGCGGCGATGGCCTCCGTCTCGCCGCAAGCAAGCACGCCGAAGCCCTCGATGACCATGCTCTTTTCCGGTGCCCCCATGATCTCGACCGTGTACCGGCCGCGCCGGCGCAGGGCCGCCACCAGTTCCGGGCTCTTTTCGACGAAGGTGACGGCATAGCCGGAGAGCGCCAGCAGGTGGGCGATGAACCCGCGGGCGATCTTTCCGGCGCCAAAAACCACGGCTTGCTTACCCGGCATGGACATGGAGGGCCTCGGAGCGGCCGTTGGCGGCGCCGGCGAACCAGCCTTGCAAGGCCGGATAAAGCCGGCGGTAGCGCTCGAAGGAGTCGCGGTAAAGCCCGGCGCAATCGGGGTTCGGCTCGACGCGTCCCTGGAACCGCACCAGGGCGCGGGCCGCCTGGTCGCAAGACGAGTAGCGGCGGGTGGCGACGGCGGCCAGGATGGCCGCTCCCAGCACGCCCGTCTGTGGGCACTTCGGCAGGCTGATGGCCCGCTGGAGCACGTCCGCCTTGATCCGGTTCCAGAGGGCAACGCGGGCCGCGCCGCCCGAGACGGCAATCGGAACCGCGTCGATGCCGGCGTGCGACTGGACCAGCTCGAGGACTTGGCGGAGGCTGAAACTCACCCCTTCCAGAACGGCGCGCACGAAATGCCGATCGTGGTGCGTTGAACGAATGCCGATAAACGCCCCCGAAGCGAACGGGTCCCAGATGGGGGCGCGCTCGCCCTGCAAGTATGGCAGGAAGAGCAACCCATCGCAGCCGGCGGGGGCACGCTTCGCTTGCTGAAGGAGATTTGGAAATCGCCGCCGAAACGCCTGGCGATACCAGTCGAGCGAGCCTCCACCGCAGGAAGTGACCCCGTACAGCAGCTTGCGCCCCGGCAGAAACGGCGCGCAGACCAGTTCGGGCACGCGGTAATCCCGCCCGACGATCGAGCCGATGTGCTCGCTGGTGCCGGTGATGTTAAAGGCCTGCCCCTGGCTCACGGCCCCGCTGCCCAGCACGCAGGCATTCAGGTCGTTCCAGCCCACCGCCACGGGAATGCCCGGCGGCAGGCCGGTCTCCCGCGAGGCGGCCTTCGAGATCCGGCCGATGATTCCGGTTGCTTCGAAAAGCGGCGGTACGATGGATTCCGGCAAGCGCAGGCGGGAGAACAGCTCGTGGGGGACCTTTCCGGTGGCCAGATCGACGATGCCGCGATTGCTCGAGGCGTCGCTGGCCAGTTCCCCGGTCAACCGGAAATTGACGTAGTCCTTGGCCTGCAGCAGCCGGTAGGTCTTCTCCAGGGTGCGCGGCTCGTTTTTGCGGAACCACAACAGGCGCGGCAGCGGCCAGGTGGGGCCCGGCGGAAGATCGATGCCGAGATACCGGTGCAACTCGCGGCGGCTGAAGCTGCTGGCGATCTCTTCGACTTCGGAGATGGCCCGGAGGTCCTGAAACCCAACCGCCGGCCGCAGCGGTGCGCCGGACCTATCCACAAACGTCAGGCTGGAGATGTGTCCGGCGGCGGCGATGCCCAGGATGCGCTCCCGGCGCACCGACGCGGTCACCTTGCGGATACTGGAAACCGCCGCCCGCCACCAGAGTTCCGGCTCCTGTTCCTTGTAGGCCAGTAGCGGCTCGTGGGTAGGGTAGGCGCGACCGGCGATGGCCACAGCGGCCCCATCCAGGGAGAACAAGCCCGCCTTCGTGGAAGAGGAGCCGACATCGATTCCTAAAACGTACTCCATGCGCATGACCGATCCCGGTTTCACGCGGAGGACTACAGGACCGCCCTCTCGCCGGAGCTGCTGGCCTCGCCGGATTTCATCAAGGCCGTCTTCGTCTTGGGGCCGGCGTCTGGCGCCGGAGAAGGTCGCGTTCCGTGTCCGTGAGGTGACGGCTCATGGCCTCCCGCGCGCCTGCAGCGTCCCCGGCGCGGATGCGCTTGTAGACCTGTTCATGCTGCCGCGTCCGCAGCTTCACCACGCGCGGGCCGGAGAACGTTATCAGGCGGCTTTCGCGCAGCAGGTCGGCCAGCGGCTCCAGCAGCACCAGCACCACCGGGTTCTGCGAGGCGCGGGCGATCTCGGCGTGGAAGGCCACGTCGGCATCCACGTACCCTTCCGGCGCGCTGGGCTTCTGCCGCATGGTTTCCAGCGCCTGTTCCATGCCCCGCAGGTGGTTCTCGTCGCGACGCTCCGCGGCCAGCCCGGCAATCCCCACCTCGAGGATCTTCCGGACCTCGACGAGGTCCTTCAGCACGTCTCCCCTGCGGCGCAGCAGCAGCTTGAAGGTCTCGGTGAGCGGACCCGCGTGCGGCTCCTGGACGACCGTGCCTCTGCCCCGTTCGATGCGCACCAGGCCGCGGCTCTCCAGGAACTTGATGGCCTCCCGGATCACGGTGCGGCTGACGCCCATGTCTTTGCACAGTTCCCGCTCGGTCGGAAGCAGCGACCTCTCGGGACAATCACCGGAGATGATGCGTTCCGACAGGATTCTCGCCACCTCGCGATGCAACGGCTCGCGGGCCTTGATAATGGCTGGTTTCATTGGAAGTAACATATCATACCGCCCGCCCGGCTGGTGGCGCCTGCAACACAAGTAACCGGGCCAGGAGCCGAAGGTGCTGGAGATCATCGATATCACAGTCCCGATTCAGGAAGGCATGGTGGTCTGGCCCAGTTCGCCGCAGACGGTTCTCGAGCCGTCCGGCAGGATGAACATGGGCGAGAGCTCGAACACGACGTATTGCCTCGCTGCTTGGGAGAGCAGCGCCAAATCGTGCCGCTAGTCGCCAGAGGCCGTGTCGCCGAACCGCATCCTGGCTTCTGCATCGGTTGGAGCCAAGGCCATCGCTTGCGAGATCCCTTCGCTCATATTGGCTTTCGCTGCCCGCTGGCGGTTCAGAACTCCAGGCGCATGCTGAGCTGGAGCAGGCGTCCGGTGGAAAGCGGCTGAGTGCTGGTGATCCGTCCGAACCCCGCGCCGCCGCGTGCCGTGGCGGGGTTGGAAAAGAACGGGCGGTTCGGAAGGTTGAAGAAGTCGGTGCGGAACTGCAGGTTCCAGCGCTCGTTCAGCGCCCACCTCTTGTGCACGGATGTGTCCAGGCCAACGAAGCCGGGCCCAGGTGGCGGCCTTGTGCAGCCTCCTCGTGCCGCCGCTGTGGCCGGACATAGTATGTCATACGTCATACCATGTCAAGTGAAATTGTGCGAGGACGCCGTCTCTCCGCTTCCCAGCGGGGGCCGGCCCGGCAGGACGCTGGCCCGCGCATATTGGCAAGCCGCCGGCCGGCGTGGCATGATACCGCCGCAGGATTCATGCCAAAGCGGAGGTGCGAGACATGCTGACCCGAAGGAGCCTGATGCAACTGGCCGCGGGGACGGTGGCGGCAACCGGGGCCCGGCCGAAAACGGCGAAGGCCCGCGAGGATTCCAATGCGGGCGGGGCGCCCGCGCTGGCCGGCCGCCCGCCGAACATCCTTTTCATCATGGCCGATCAGATGACGCCGTTCATGACCGGCCCTTATGGCCAGCGGGCCGCCATCACTCCCAACCTGGACCGGCTGGCGCAGGCCGGCGCCGTGTTCGACAACGCCTACTGCAACGCCCCGCTGTGCGTCCCCAGCCGTACGTCGATGTTTGCCGGGCGCCTGCCGGCGTGCCTGGAGGCCTGGGACAACGCCTCGGAATTCAAGGCGGATGTGCCAACCTTCGTTCATTACCTGCGCTCGGCCGGCTATCACACCGCCGTTTCCGGCAAGACGCATTTCATCGGCCCGGACCAGTATCACGGGTTCCACCAGCGGCTGACTCCCTGCATCTATCCCACGCACTTCGCCTTCATGCATCCCTGGAGCAAGGGCCCCTACTGGATCGAGGGCACATCGATCCAGGTGGGCCTGGCCAAGCTGGGACCTTCGGAGATCAACGGGCAGATCGATTTCGACGAGATGGCGTTCGGGCGGGCACTCGAAAAACTGCGCCACTACGCGCTGCCGGCCAACGATAAGCCGCCGTTGTTCCTCAACGTCTCCTTGACGCAGCCGCACGACCCTTATTGCGCGCCGCGCAAGTACCTGGAGATGTACCGCAATGCCGAGATCCCCATGCCCAGGCCGTACGGCGACATCCGCAAGCTCAGCCCGACGTATGAATGGGTGCGTATCGTGCACGGGCTGGACCGCGAGACGCCGTCGCCCGAGAAGGTGCGCGAAGCGCGCCGCTGCTACCTGGCCATGTGCACCTGGGTGGACGACCGCATCGGACAATTGCTCGACGAACTCGAGCGCCTCGGCCTGGCCGGCAACACCATGGTGGTCTTCACCAGCGATCACGGCGACATGATGGGAGAGAAGGGGCAGTGGTTCAAGCGCATCTACCTGGAGTGGTCGGCGCGGGTGCCGCTGATCGTGCGCTGGCCCGGCCGCGTGCCGGCCGGCAAGCGCGTGGGCGCGCCGGTGTCGCTCGTGGACCTGTTCCCGACCTTCACCGAGGGGGCCGGCGTGCCGGTGCGCACGCCCATCGACGGCCGCAGCCTGCTGCCGCTGCTGGACGGCCGCGAGGAGAGCCGCGATCGCGAGGTTATCGGCGAGTACTTCGGCGAGGGCGCCATCGAGCCGGTGCGCATGGTGCGCCGCGGCGATTACAAGTACATCACCGTCAACGGCCACCCACCGCAGCTTTATGACTTGAAGAGAGATCCCGATGAGACCATCAACGCCGCCGGTCGTTCCGAATACGCGGCGGTGGAGCGCGAGCTCCGCGCCCGCGCTGAGAAGGATTGGGATGGACCCGCCCTCAAGCGCAAGGTCATGGCCAGCCACGAGGAGCGCGACTTTCTCCGCTCCATCAAGGGTTACATGGGACCGAACCTCTGGAAACCGGACGTCAGCCTGCCCCTCCTGGCCGATGACGCGGCCTGGAGGTAAAGTAGCGCAGCCTACTTGACATCATACCACTTGGTATGATCTCATTTCACGCTGGAAGAACGCGTCGCCGTCTGTACCTATTATTCTTTCAGTGTCGGGATCGCCCGCTTGGAGGTTGGTCATGGTTAGGTCACGCCTGGTTCTGCTTCTAACTGTGTCGTTGCTGCTGCTGCTGCTGCTGCTGCTCCCGGGGGCGCATGCGCAAACGCCCACTGCGACGCTGGTCGGCACTGTGCAGGACACCAGTGGCGCGGTGATTCCCGGCGCCGCGGTCGTCGCGCGCAACATCGCGACCAATCTGCGATGGACCGGGGTCTCCGGGAACAGTGGCGAGTTCACGATCCCCAATCTGCCGCCCGGCCAATATTCCGTCACGGCGGAGAAAGAGGGCTTTCGCAAGCTGGAGGAGACCGGGATCGAGTTGCGGATCGATCAGACAGCGCGGCTCGTGTTGACACTACAGGTCGGTGCTGTAAACCAGACCGTCGAGGTCCGGGCCGAAGTGCCGGTGCTGAATGCCGCCAGTGCCGCCACCGGCGATGTGATCGTGAGCCGTGAAATGACCGAGCTGCCGCTCGACGGCCGCGATTATACCGACCTCGCCTTCCTGGTGCCCGGCGTGACGCCGTCGGCACAGGGGAGCAACAGCGGCAACATGAACATCAACGGGGCGCGCCCGGACAACACCAATTACCTGATCGACGGATTCGCCAACCAGAATCCGCGCGCCGGTGGCGCTCTGGCCAAACCGTCGCTTGATGCCATGCAAGAGTTCAAGATGCAGACGTCCAGCTTCTCGGCCGAATACGGACGCATCGGCGGCGGCGTAATGAACATGGTGCTGAAAACGGGCGCAAACCAGGTGCACGGCTCGGCGTTCGAATTCCTGCGCAACGATATGTTCGATGCGCGCAACTTTTTCGATGCGGGCAAGTCGAAGCTGCGGCGCAACCAGTTCGGCGGCACGCTGAGCGGACCGGTCTACCTGCCCAAGCTCTACAACGGCCGCAACCGGACGTTCTTCCTGTTCAGTTGGGAAAGCTACCGCGAGATCAACGGCGACAACCGATTGGGGGTCGTACCGACCGAATTGGAGCATAAGGGCGACTTTTCGCAGACTCGCGCCACAAACGGCAAATTGGTGACCATCACCGACCCATTCGCCAATAACGCTCCCTTCGCGGGAAATATGATTCCGGCGGCCCGCTGGCATTCGGTGGCCACCAAGCTGATGCCCTGGTACCCCATGCCCAGCCGGCCGGGGCAAGTGAACAATTTCGCCGTTAACGCCAACAACACCAGCGACTGGAACAGTTTGCTGGTGAAAGTGGACCATCGCATAAAGGACAGGGGAACTCTCTCCGGGCGCATTCTGCGGCGCCACTCCACCTCGACCAATCCCTTTTCCGGAAGCGACCTGGGCAGCTTTGCGGATATCACAAATGCCACGCCCTTCTTCGGCGGCCTCAGCTATACCCACATGTTCACGCCCTCGGTCATCAACGAGACGCGAGCGAACGTAAACCTGGGCGGCAACCTGGAAATCAGCGTCCACCAATATCACGATTGGAACAAGGAACTGGGCATCACCGGTGCGGTCACCAATCCCAAAATGGTCGGATTCCCGAAATTCAACATCACCGGGTATGGAAACATGCAGCTTGCCGATAACAACTCGGCCCCCATGAATCCGGGGATCCATACCTATGAAGTGGGCGATACGCTGACGTGGGTCAAGGGAAAGCACTTGATGAAATTCGGTGCGTCGTACTTCCGCTTCCAGTTCTTCATGCCCACCAACGGCTCGCTGAACGGCGTTTACAATTTCACGGGAACCTTCACGAGCGTGGCCCTGGCCGATTTCGTCATAGGGCTCCCGGGCAACACCTCGCGCCGCCTCGGCGATATCAAGAGCTACATGTTCAACAGCAGCTACGGCGCCTTCGTGCAGGACGACTACAGGCTGAACAGCCGCCTGACGCTGAACATCGGGTTGCGTTACGAGCTGATGCCGCCGCAGTACGAGAAGTTCGGTCAATATGCCAACTACATCCCCGCGCTCGGCAAGCTGATTATCGCCAGCGACCGCCGGGCGCCCAACCTGCAGCAGACGCTCGATTCCAACGGTTTGACGGGAAAGGTTGCGCTGGCGAAGGACGTCGGCTTGGGGCGCGCGCTGGCTTACACCAATTACCACGACTTCGCGCCGCGCTTCGGCCTTGCGTACCGCGTGCGCAACAACTTTGTGGTGCGCGGCGGCTATGGCATTTACTACGGCCAGTCGATGACCAACACCTTGCGCCGCGACCTGAGCAACGTGTTCCCCTTCACGCTCAGCCAGACCTTCAACAGCAACAAGAACAAACCCGATCAGCTCACCATGTCCAACCCACTCCCCGACGCGCTGGCCAAAAACGGGGGCACCACCGACGTCACGGCCTATAACTGGAAGGCGCGCCCGCAGTACATGCAACAATGGAACTTCACGATCGAACGGGAATTGGGTAAGGGCGTGGCGCTCGAAATGTCGTACGTCGGTTCAAAAGGCACCCACCTGGGGTTCCGCTACGACCTGAACCAGCCCTTTTACACGCCCGAGAACAAGCTACCCGACGGCAGCTACCTGCGGCCCTACTCGCAGTTCCAGAACATTACCTACTACGATTTCGCCGGCGACTCTTCTTATAACGCTGGCATTGTAACGGCCCGCAAGCGGCTCAGCCGCGGAGCGTTTTTCCGGGTCAGCTACACCTTTGCCAAATCCCTGGACAACTCCTCGCAGTTCGCGGACAGCACCAACGGCGGCATCCCGGGCGTTCAGAACTCGCGCAACTTCTCGATGGACCGCGGCCGCTCCGATTGGGACCGCAGGCATGCGTTCGCCATGAGTTTCGTCACCGACCTGCCTTATCGCCGGATGTTCCTGCCGGAACCGGCTGCCAAGGCGCTGCTCCGCGGCTGGCAACTGTCGGGCACCGGCACGATGTACAGCGGGCAAGCGTTCACGCCGCGCGTTCAGAACGTCAACCTGACTCTGGGCGACGCCAACCGTCCCGACCGCGTCGCCTCGGGCACGCTTCCCAACCCGGGCCCGGACATGTGGTTCGACCTCGCCGCATTCCCCACCGTGCAGCGCGGCTCTTACCGCTTCGGCAACGCCGGGCGCAATATCCTCGATGGCCCCGGCCAGATCAACCTGAACCTCGGATTGGTCAGGAATTTCCGCATCCGGGAGCGCAGCAATCTGCAGTTCCGCTGGGAAGCATTCAACGCCACCAACCATACGAATTTCCGGCTGCCGGTGAACAATTTGAGTTTGACGAACGCGGGCACCATCACGGCGGCTAATAACTCGCGTAACATGCAGTTCGGGCTGCGGTATCAGTTTTAGCCTTATACCGGGCCCGATGTCGCCCGTGACATTGACCTACCGCCGGCGGGCGGGCTTGACCGACCAGCCGCCGGCGCTCCCTGAAGAAAGCCGCCCGGCTTCAGGCGCAGAAGCCCGCGCTGCCACCATGTCGCGCAGGGAGGGGGTGGGGTTCTGCTATACTCAGCCGGCAAAGGAAGTATCTCCGGAATACGGGAGCACGGGAAGGGAGATGCCAATGCAGCGAACCATCTCATTCACGCTTAACGGGAAGCCGACCCGCGTGACG
>Ga0315293_10001576_pt1 | contig 22138 bp, 15 predicted proteins | sample YL17G13_20_MG_FD_203071 | JGI IMG/M metagenome (GOLD analysis project Ga0315293, IMG submission 203071) | Sediment microbial communities from Yellowstone Lake, YNP, Wyoming, USA - YL17G13_20 | ecosystem: Environmental > Aquatic > Freshwater > Lake > Sediment | place: USA: Wyoming | collected... | reverse complement strand
ACGTCCATCAGCTCGCGCAGGGCTTGCTCGCAGAAGATCAGGATGCCCTCGATGATGATGACCTTGGCCGGCTTCTTGACGATGCCCTTTTCCAGGCGCGCGTGGGTGGAGAAATCGTACACCGGCATTTCGATGGAGCGGCCGGCGATCAGTTCCTGCAGGTGCTTGACCATCAGATCGGTTTCCAGGGCGTCGGGATGGTCGAAATTGATCTTGGCGCGCTCGGCCAGGGGCAGGTGGCTGGCATCCTTGTAGTAGGCGTCGTGCTGGATCATCACCATCTGCGGATGGTTGATGCGTTCCATGATGGCGTTGGCGATGGTGGTCTTTCCCGACGCCGTGCCCCCGGCCACGCCGATGATCAACGGTTTTCGTTTCATGGAAACATGGTAGCACAACCCCGGCGACCAGTCAAAAAATGGCGCGCCGGTCTTCAGGTTGGGATGTATAAAAAAAATTCGAAAAAAGTAAAAAAAAAAATAAATTCAAAAAAGGATTGTTTTTTAATTTTTTGCTATAATGACAAGATAAAAATTTCTTAAAATAATCATAAAAAGGAGGATTATTTTCATGAAAAAAATGTTGCTCACACTCATGATGTGCTGCATCATCCTGCCTGGGCTGATCATGGCCCAGGGCATGACGAGCGCAGCCTTCAACGGTCTGGTCACAGACAGTGACGGCAACCCGATCGTCGGGGCCGCCGTGACCGCTCTGCACAACCCGACCGGCACCCTCTATACCGCACTCACCCGCCAGGACGGCCTCTTCAACATTCCGGCCGTCAAAGCTGGCGGACCATACACGGTCAAGGTCGCCATCGATCCTTTCAAGCCCCAGGAATTGCAGGGCCTCATCCTGAAACTGGGGGAAGACCGCAATTTGAAATTTAAAATGAGCCTGGAAGCCATCTTTGAGGAGATCACGGTCAGCGCTTCCAACCCGATCATCTCCGAAGGACGCACCGGCGCCTCTCAGAACGTTTCCACCAGCATCATCGAGAGCATGCCGTCGATCGGCCGTTCGTTCGACGACTTCGCCCGGCTCGCTCCCCAGGTCGACGCCCGCGGCGGCGGCGCCTTCTCGGCCGCCGGCAAAAGCAGCCGCTACAACAACATCCAGATCGACGGCGCCGTGAACAACGACCTGTTCGGCCTCGCCGGCAGCGGTTCACCGGGCCTGTCCGCGCCGATTTCCCTGGACGCCGTGCAGGAATTCCAGCTGGTCATCGCCCCCTACGACGTCCGCCAGGGCGGCTTCACCGGCAGCAGCATCAACGCCATCACCCGCAGCGGCACCAACACGTTCATCGGTTCGGCTTACTATTTCGGCCGCAACGAGAATTTAGTAGGCAAAGGCCCCGACCAGACCGATTACGGCAAATTCTCTGAAAAGCAGTACGGCTTCCGCGTCGGCGGCCCGATCCTCAAGGACAAGCTTTTCTTTTTCCTCAGCGGCGAGATGGGCGACAACCTCACTCCTCCCATCCAAATCATCGACGACAGCGGCAATCAGAACGACTTCGGCGGCACCAATATCACCAAGGCCGACGCCGACCGCTTCGTCAGCATCCTGAAGAACAAGTACGGCTACGATCCGGGTGGCTACGGCGAGGGCTACAAGGACGTGATCAACGACAATTCCAAGATTTTCGTGCGTTTGGACTACAACATCAGCGACAAGCACCGCCTGACCCTGCGCCACAACTATATTAAGGGCTCGTCAGACAAGGTCCCCTCCAAATCCACGGGCAAGGTGTTTCCCTTCGCTGACGCCTATTACCAGATGGACAACAAAACCAACTCCACCGTCCTCCAGCTCAACAGCACCCTGGGCAAAAACATGTTCAACGAACTGACCCTGAACTACACCACCATCCGCGACATACGCTCCACCGGGGACATCATCTTCCCGCAGGTGAACGTCAAGATAGGCGGCGGTTATAATTTTACCGCCGGCACCGAACAGTACTCGGGCGCCAATGGCCTCAACCAGGACATCATCGAGATCACCGACAACCTGACCTGGTACACGGGCAAGCACACCTTCACCGTCGGCACCCACAACGAAATCTTCAACTTCGCCAACCTCTACATCCGCAACTACTACGGCTATTGGGAATTCGCCAGCTTGAACGACTTCGAAAACGGCAAGGCCTCCAAATACTACCACGACTTCATCAACGGCGATCCCAAGGCGAAGTGGTGGGCCGAATTCGGCGTCAAGCAGCTCGGCGCTTACGCCGGCGACAACTGGGCCGTGCTGCCCAACCTGACCCTGACCCTGGGCGTGCGTCTCGACGTGCCGGTCATCAGCGACATCCCGGCCGCCAACGCGTTGGTGGAACAGACCTTCGGCGTCAAGACCGACCAGGCGGCCAGCGGCAACCTATTGTTCTCCCCGCGCGTGGGCTTCAACTGGGACGTCAACAAGGACAAGAAGACCCAGGTGCGCGGCGGCATCGGTATCTTCTCGGGCCGCACCCCCTACGTCTGGATCTCCAACCAGTATTCCAACACCGGCCTGGAATTCACCCGTTACAATATAACCAATCCCACCTTCGCTTTTGAGAAAGACCCATATAACCAACCCGAAACCGGTTACTCGCAGTTGAAATCCGGCATCAGCGAAGTCGACGTCATCGACAAGGACTTCACCTATCCTCAGGTACTGCGCACCAACGTGGCCCTCGACAAGGAACTGCCCTGGGGCATCATCGGCACCCTGGAGTTCATCTATTCCAAGAACATCAACGAGATCCTCTATCAGAACCTGAACCTGAGAGAAACCGGCGTTCCCGACTGGGGAGGCCGCATTCTTTACAAACGCGACGTGTCCGCATCATTCTATGACGTCCTCTACCTGACCAATTCAACCCAGGGCTATCAATACAGCCTCTCGCTCCAGCTGCAAAAGAGTTTCAACAAGGACTCCTGGGCCAACTTTTCCTATTCGTATGGCCAGGCCAAGGACGTCAACTCGGGCACTTCTTCGCAGGCCGCCTCCAACTTCGGCTACAACCCCGTCCGCTACAGCGCCAACGACCCCGAGCTCACCTGGTCCAACTACGACGTGCGCCACCGCATCGGCGCCGCCATCTCCTACACCTTCCACTTCCTCGAAAATGCCCCGACCAGTCTCGGCCTGTTCTACGGCGGCCGTTCGGGCCGTCCCTACTCCAGCACCTACAATTCCTATGGCAATGACGCCAACGGCGATGGCTCCTACGGCAACGACCTGATCTTTGTGCCCCTTTCCCTCAACGATGTCATCATGGTCACTGACGCAGGCGTAAAACTGCCCGACCAGACCGCCGCCTGGAACGAATTCAACGCCTATATCGAAAGCGACCCGGCCCTGTTTGCCGCCCGCGGCACCATTATCCAGCGCAACGCCAGCCGCGAGCCCTGGTTCCACGGCCTCGACGCCCGCCTGGCGCAGGACATCCCCATCCCCGGCCTGAAGGAGCATCGCTTGCAGATCACCCTGGACATCGTCAACGTCCTCAACCTCCTGAACAGCGACTGGGGCAAATCCTGGTACGTCTATCAGCAGAACGATACCCCGATCTACTTCAAGGGTATCGATGCAGCCACCGGCAAGCAGAAGATCAGTTACAGCACAACCAACCACTTTTCTCTCAGCCAGAGCGGCACTCGCTGGCAGGCGCAGCTCGGCCTGCGTTATTCGTTCAATTGAAGCACCTTCGGGTCCCCTGACCGGGATCTGAATCGATAAAAACCCCCGGCCCCGCGGCCGGGGGTTTTTTTTTGCCCGAGAAAATAGCGCTAATGAAATTCGCGGAGCAAGGGGATATAAATTCAGGCCAGGCGCGGAATGACCAGGCTCAGCAAACGGATGAAGTCGTTCTTCACCCGCTCGGCCGTCTCGGTCACTTCCTGGTGGCTGAGCGGCTGGGAAGAGATGCCGGCGGCCAGGTTGGTGACGCAGGAGATGCCGGCCACGCGCAAGCCCATGTGCCGGGCGCAGACGGCTTCGGGCACCGTGGACATGCCCACCGCGTCGGCGCCCAGGGTCGCCAGCATGCGGATCTCGGCCGGGGTCTCATACGAAGGCCCGCTCAAGGCCAGGTAGACGCCTTTTTTTGCCGCCAGGCCGATCTCCATCTGCGCGGCGGCGATGACATCCTGGAAATCCCGATCATAGACGTGGCTCATGTCGGGGAAGCGCGGCCCCAGGCGCTCGTCGTTGGCGCCGCGCAGCGGATTGACGCCCATCAGGTTGATATGGTCGCGGATGATCATCAGGTCGCCGGGGCGCAGTTCCCGGCCGATGCCGCCGGCGGCGTTGGTCAGCAGCAGGCTCTTCACGCCAAGTTTTCCCAAGACCCGCACCGGGAAAACCACGTCAAGGATGTCGTGGCCTTCATAATAATGGTAGCGGCCCTGCAGGACGGCCACGGGCACGGCGCCCACCATGCCCAGCACCAGCCGGCCGGCGTGGCCGGCAACGCTGACTTTCTGGAAATGGGGAATGTCGGCATAGGCCAACGCCGTTTTGTCCAGGATCTGGTCGGCGAATTCGCCAAGCCCGGAGCCCAAGACCACTCCGACCATCGGCAGCACGGGACAATTCTTCTTTATGAAACCAACCGCCTCCATGATCCGTTCAAATTGACCCATGAAGCCTCCCTATTTCTTGCCGGAAAAAATTTCAGCCATGAAACTCTGCCCTGAAAATTCATGCGCCAAGCCGAATATCTCCAGGATGGAAACGCCGATGTCGGCAAAGGTGCGCCGAACGCCAAGGGGCCGCGCCGGCAGTCCGGGACCATACACCAGGAGCGGGACGTATTCCCGGGTATGGTCGGTGCCGGGGAAGGCGGGGTCGCAGCCGTGGTCGGCGGTGATGACCAGCATGTCGCCGGGGGCGAGCCTCGACCAGAACGGTCCAAGCTCGCGGTCGAAAGCTTCCAAAGCGGCCCCGTACCCGGCGGCATCGTTGCGGTGCCCGTAGAGCATGTCGAAATCGACCAGGTTGGCAAAGATCAAACCCCGCCGCGTTGCCGTTAATTCCTCCCCCAGAAAACTCATGCCCTCGGAATTGCCGTGGCTGGGCCGCGAGCGGCCGATGCCCCGCCCGGCGAAGATATTTTCGATCTTGCCGATGGCGGTCACCTCCACGCCGTTTTTCAGCAGGATGTCCAGGACCGTTTCGCGTGGCGGCAGCATGGGGAAATCGCGGCGGTTGGCCGTGCGGCTGAAATTGCCGGCGCGGCCGATGAACGGCCGGGCGATGACCCGGCCGATGCGCCAGGCATCGCACATCTTCCTGGCCCGCAGGCACATTTCATACAGTTCAGGCAGCGGGATGATTTCCTCGTGCGCGGCGATCTGCAGCACACTGTCGGCAGAGGTATAGACGATGGGGAAACCGCTGCGCACATGCTCAGCCCCGAGTTCGGCGATGATCTCCGTGCCCGAAGCGGCCTTGTTGCCCAATATGCCGGCGGCCCCGGTCCGGCTTTTAAATTCGCCAAGCAGGTCGTCGGGAAAACCCTGGGGAAAAAGGGCGAACGGCTGTTCCAGGACGATGCCCATCATTTCCCAGTGGCCGGCGATGGTATCCTTGCCGTGCGCTTTCTCCGCCATGCGCCCCCAGGAAGCCAGGGAGGCGGTTGTCGCGGCCACTCCCTGGATGGGGATGATCTTCCCCAGCCCGAGTTTCTCCAGGTTGGGCAATTTCAGTCCGTTGCAGCCGGAGGCGATATGGCCCAGGGTATTGGCCCCTTTGTCGCCGTAGGCAGCGGCGTCGGGCAGGCTGCCCACGCCGACGGAGTCAAGGACGATGACGATCACACGTTTGATTTTCTTTTTGTCCATCGATTCAATTAATTATCACAGCGCCAGGGGTTTGTCAAAATAGTGATTAGTGATTAGTGATTGGAGAAAGCAATGGATCAAAATATTGTTTGCTTCTTCAACTAATTACTAATCACGAATCACCAATCACTTGGCATTTTTGACTTGAATGATCTCCGCGGCAATGCTGATGGCGATCTCCTCGGGCGTGTGGCTATGGATGGGCAGGCCGACGGGAGCATGGACCTTTTTCAGGCTGGCGGCGGCGATCCCTTTCTTTTTCAGGTGTTCTTTGATTTGGGCGATCTTGGCCGAGCTGCCCATCAGCCCGAGATAGCGCAATTTTTTTCCGGCCAGCTGTCCGAGCACCAGCTCGTCGGCCTGGTGGCCGAACGTCATGATCACCGCGTAGCACTGCCCGCCTTCACTCACGTGCCTGCCGATGCTCTTGTAGCTGACCAGCCGCTTTTCATTGGCAAAGCTATTTTCGGACATGGTCGCCACGGAAGGACGGTCATCCAGGACCACGACGTGGAAATTCAGGTCGACCATGACCCGCGAGAGGGCCAGGCCGACGTGTCCGCCGCCGATGATGGTCAAGGTCGGACGCTGGCCGGCCTCCTCCTGGTAGAGCCAGTTATCATTCGCAGTGAAGGTGAAGGCCGTACCGGCGCTCGGCGTTTTCCGCGGCTGGAACTCCATCCCGGCCGGGGTTATCTTCAGCCGCCCGGGGCGGTTCCGCTTCAAGGCGAAGATGAGCGAGTCGACGGCATCACTGTCCATGTCGGTCAGCGGCAGCATAACCAGCCGCTGCCAGCCCGAGCAGATCATGCCCGAGCGTTTGCCGCTGCCGCTTTCATGGTGCAGGAGCTTCAGCAGCTGCGGCCGCTCCAGGCCGCTGTCCAGCAGCCGGACGGCCTTGTCCGCCAATTTTTTCTCCATAATCCCGCCGCCGATCGTGCCGTAGATGAGTCCGTCCGCGGTCACCGCCATTTTGAACCCGGGCTTGCCCGGGGAAGACCCGCCGCTCTCCACCACCAGCAGCAGCAGCACCGGTTCCCCGGCCTGCTGGCACTCGCGCACGAATTCCCAGAAAGAACTCTTATTCATGCTCACCCCCGGCCCGCAGCAACGCTTCTATTTTTTTCACGTCAGCCATCATGTCCAGATCCGCCAGTATCCCCCGGTCGTCGACCTCGACGGCAGCGCAAGCCCGGCGCGCGATGAACCGCCCCAGGCTGGAGGTGAGGGGTTCGTCCAGCAAGGCGGGAATCAGGCTTCCCTGCAAAAGTACCGGGTGGCCGCGGCGGCCCCGAAAAATGGGAACGACAACCTCGGCCTCGGTCGCCAGCAGCTTCCGGTAAACCCGGGGGCGAACCAGGGGCATGTCGCCGGGAAGGACGAAGAAGCGGAGGGAGCGGACGGAACGGCAGCCGGCCTGGATTGACCCCAGCATGCCGGCGGCGAAATTCTCGTTGACCGCCACCTCGACCCCCGGTCGCCCGTTCACCAGACTGCGGATCTTTTCCGGGGCGTACCCGGCCACCACGATGATCCGTCGGCAAACCGCGGCCATGGCCTCCAGGCTCCAAAGCAGCAGGGGTTTCCCGGCCAAGGGCAGTTCCATTTTGAACGCCCCGGAGCGGCTGGAGCGCCCGGCGGCCAGCAGTATCCCCTCGGGGACAGACAAATTAGATCCGTCCACTACGTGGCCGGATAATTTGTGCTGTTCCTCAACGTCTGTAGTCATCATCATCCCGGTTGAAAACCTCGGGGCAGGTAGATCCCCCGGCCCGGGGCGGCTTCGACCTTATTGTTTTCAAACACGGCCTGGCCCCGGCTGAAAACCAGGCGCGGCCCGCCCCGCAGCTCGAGCCCCTGGTACACCGTGTGATCGCAGCGCTGCCACTGGCCGGCGGCGGAGACCGTGCTTTTCACGTCCGGGTCCCAGACGACCAGGTCGGCGTCGCTGCCGGCGCGGATAACCCCTTTTCGCGGGTACAGGCCGAAAATTTTCGCCGGCCGGGCGGAAACCAGGTCGACGAAGCGGGCCAGTGAAATTTTTCCGCTCTTGACCCCGAAGGTGTAGAGCAGCGGCATGCGGTGTTCAACGCCGCCGCAGCCGCTGGCGATGCGGGTGAAATCAATGGCCGCCAGCCTGTTTTTCTCCGCCAGCATGAACGGACAGTGGTCGGTGGCCAGCGTCTGGATGATTCCCGCGGCCAGCGCCTCCCACAAAACCGCCTGGTGCTCCCGCCCCCGCAGGGGGGGGCTCATGACAAAAGCGGCGGCGTCCGAACCCGGGCCGCCCAGGTAGCGGCTCTCGTCCAGCAGCAGGTACTGCGGGCAGGTTTCGCCGATCACGACCTGACCGCTCTGCCGCGCCGCAGTGATGGCCTCCACCCCCTGGCGGCTGGTCACATGGACGATATAAAGGGGCGAGCCGGCCAGGCGGGCCATGAGAATGGCGCGCTGCACGGCGTCGCCCTCCAGCTCGGCCGGACGCGATTGGGGATGGAATTCAACGGCGGTCTTTCCCTGGGCCAGAAGTTTTTTCTGCAGGTAGGAAACCATGTCGCCCGGCTCGGCGTGGACCATGACCAGGATGTTCAGCTGCCGGGCCAGGTCGAGGATGGCCAGGAAGTCGCCGTCATCCAGGCCGATCGTCTCCTTGTAGGCCAGGTAGGTCTTCAGCGAAGCGATCCCCTCGCGGCGGCACGACGCCAATTCGTCGGCCGTGTCCCTGCCCAGGGAAGTCACGCTCATATGCAAGCCGTAATCGCACAGCGATTTCCGCGCCGCCGCTTTGCGGGCGGCCAGGGCGGCAAGCAGGGACTCCCCGCGCCCGGGGGTGACGAAGTCGAGGATCGTGGTCGTTCCCCCGGCCAGGGCGGCCCGGCTGCCCGAGGCGAAATCGTCGCTGGAAATCCCGGCCGGGGTTTCCAATTCCATGTGGACATGGGGATCGACGCCACCGGGAAAGATCTCGCAGCCGGCGGCGTCGACGAGCCGGTCCAGGCCATTCGCACCGCTTATTTTTTTTTCGACGGCAACGATCTTTTCGTCCGCGATCAGGATGTCGCCCTGGAAGACCCGGCCCTCGCCGACGATGGTCCCGGCCCGGATCAGTGTTCTGGGCATTTCAGCCAAGCGTATTGAGCAGGCCGGTCCGGTCGACGACCCAGTCAGTGATAGGGATCATGGTGCTTCTCCTGTTCGCGCATAAGCCATTTTCACGCATTGGCCGGGTGGTGTCAAGCATGAAGAGAGTGTTAGTGTTAGTGTTAGTGTTAGTGATAGTGATAGAAAGAATATTTCCGAAATCATTGAAAGACCGTTAATTGCTCGTTGCTAGCACCAACACGAGCACGTAATCGGATTTGGACTTTGACTGTTGAAACTTGAATTATGTATTAATGAACATGATATAATGAATCATGGGCAAAATTATCCTGACCCTTCCCGACGGCAGCAAAGTGGAGCCCCCGGCCGGCCGCAACTTGTGGGAGATCTCCCGCGCTCCCGGCGGCCGCGCGCATGGCTTGGTCCTGGCCGCCAAGCTCAACAACCGGCTCTGCCCCTTGGACATTGTCCCGGACCGCGCCGCCCGGCTGGAATGGGTGACCTATTCCGACAAGCCGGGGATGGAGATCTACCAGCGCAGCGCCTCGTTCATCCTGAACATGGCCGTGGCCGAACTGGTCCACAACACCCGCCTGGTCATCGGCCATTCCATCTCCAACGGCTTCTACTACGACTTCTACTGCGGCATCCCCGTCACCCAGGAGCTGCTGAACGAGATCACCGCCAAGATGCACGAGATCATCGCCCGCGACCTACCGTTCAAGCGTCTGTTGCTGCCCCGCGCCGAAGCCATCCGCTATTTCACCGAACACGCCATGAGCGACAGTCAGCGCCTGGTCGAAAATTCGGCCATCGACCAGATCCAGATCTACGAAAACGGCCATTTCGCCAATATCGAGATTTACCCGCTGGCCTTTTCCAGCGGGGCCGTATCACGCTTCGAGCTGAAAACCTACAGCCCGGGATTCGTTATCCTCTTCCCCGAACCGGACGATTTCACGGTCAACAGCCACATCGGCAAGACGCGCAAGCTCTTCCAGATCTACCAGGAAAGCAAGAACTGGGGAAAGATTCTCGGCGTCAGCGACGTGGGCCGCCTGGACCAGATCATCGCCAAGGGCAGCATTTCCGAGATCATCAAGGTGGCCGAGAGCCTGCATGAAAAGAAGATCGCCCGCATCGCCGACACCGTCACCGCGAGAAAGGAAGACCTGCGCCTGGTGCTGATCGCCGGACCGTCCGCTTCCGGCAAGACCACTTTTTCCAAGCGCCTGGCCACCCAGCTGCAGGTCAACGGCATCCGGCCGCTGGCCCTTTCCATGGACAACTATTTCGTCGACCGCGAATCATGCCCGCGCGACGAGCGCAACGAGCTCGATTTCGAAGCCCTGGACGCCCTCGACCTGGACCTGTTCAACCGCCACCTGGCCGACCTGCTGGAAGGCCGCGAAGTGGCCGTGCCGCGCTTCGATTTCGAAACCGGTTGCCGCAGGCGCGAGCACAACAACCTGTGGCTGGAGGACGACCAGACCCTGGTCGTCGAAGGCATCCACGCCCTGAACCCGAAGATCAGCGTTTCGGTGCCGGAGCGCAACAAGTTCCGCCTCTACGTGTCGGCCCTGACCCAGCTGACCGTCAACGACCACAGCCGCATCTCCACCACCGACACCCGCATCTTGCGCCGCCTGGTTCGCGACAGCCGCTTCCGCAACTACAGCGCCGACCAAACCCTGAAGCGTTTCCCGTCGGTCATCCGCGGCGAGCGGCGCAACACCTTCCCTTTCCAGGAGAGCGCCGACACGATGTTCAATTCATCCCTGGTTTACGAGCTGGCCGTACTCAGGGACCTGGCCGTCCCGCTGCTCGAGGTCATCCATGCGCAGGATGAAACCTATACCGAGGCCCAGCGGCTGCTGACGTTCCTGATGCTCTTCCGGCCGGTCGCGGCCGACGAGGTCCCCCCGACTTCGATCCTGCGCGAGTTCATCGGCGGTTCCAGCTTCCATTATTGATCCCGCGCCTGCGTCCAGGCGCGAGGGTAAAAGATCACTTTTCTTCGTCACCGGCCCGCAGCGGCAGCCGGAAGCGGCGGCGGCCATCGAACTGGTACAAGGCGTTGGCCACGGCAGCGGCCGTCGGCACCAAGCCGATCTCACCCACTCCCTTGGCGCCGTAGGGGCCGTGTGCATCGGCGACTTCCACCCCGATCACCTGGATTTCCGGCACCTCATGGGCCTTGAGAAGTCCGAGGTCAGCCAGCCGATAACTGACGGGCAGGCCGTCGCGCAGCGGCAGATCTTCGCTCAAGGCGTAGCCCAGGCCCATGACCACCGCCCCCTGGATCTGGCCTTCGAAGAGGGTGGGGTTGACGATCCGGCCGGCGTCGTGGGCGGCGTGGATCGAGGCGATCTTCCCTTTTTCGTCAAGCACCACCAGCTGGCTGGCGTAACCGTAGGAATAATGGGTGATCGTCTTGTCCCCCGGCAGCGGCCCGGTCGTCCAGTCGCAGCGCCAGCGCCCGGCGTACACCTTGCCGGCCAGCGCGGCCAGCGGCTTGGCGCCCAGGTCGCGCTTCAGGGCGGCGCAGGCGTCGATCAGCGCATTGCCCACCAGCGAGGTGGCGCGGGAAGCGGTAGTCATGCCGCTGCGCGCGCCGGATGAAGTGTCGACGCGCACTTCCATGATCCGGGGGTCCAGGCCGGTTTCCTGGCAGACCACCTGCCGGGCCACAGTGTGCACCCCCTGCCCCATTTCGGTCCAGCCATGGTGAATGACCAGCTTCGCCCCCGAGACAACCTCGATCTTGACGACCGAGTCGTCGACCATGCCGTTGCCGATGCCCGTGTTCTTGATGCCGCAGGCCAGGCCGGCGGTCTTGGCCGCATAGAATCTTTCCTTCAGGGCAAGCAGGCAGGCACGCACGCCGACATCGGCGCCCAGCACCTGGCCGGTGGCCGTCATGCGCCCCGCGGCCAAGGCGTTGTCGTAGCGGAACTGCCAGCGGTCGAAGCCCCCTTTTTCGCAGAGCATGTCGACGCAAGCTTCCATGGCGAAGGTGACCTGGTTGACACCGAAGCCGCGCATGGCGCCGCAGGGCAGGTTGTTGGTGTAGATGGTCTTGGCGATGATGTCGGCGGCCGGAACATGATAGGCTCCGGAGGCATGCCCGGCGGCCCTTTCCAGGACCTTGGTCCCCACCGAGGCGTAGGCGCCGGTGTCGCCGATGATCCGGGCGCGCAGCGCCGTCAGCTTGCCCGCGGCGTCGCAGCCCAGGGCATATTCCATCCGCAGCGGATGGCGCTTGGGGTGCATGCGCAGCGATTCGGGCCGGCTCAGGCGCACCCGCACCGGCTTTCGCAGCAGCAGGGCAAAAAGGGCGGCATGGCCTTGCACGGTCATGTCCTCCTTGCCGCCGAAGCCGCCGCCGTTGGCCACCTGGATCACCCGCACCTTTTCCAAGGGGAGGCAGAGCAGCGAGGCCACCTGGCGCCGGTCCTCGTAAACCCCCTGCCCTTGCGAATAAAGGCGCACGCCGTCCTCCTCCGGGAGGGCAACCGCGGCCTCGGTCTCCAGAAAAGCGTGCTCGATCATCTGGGTGCGGAACACGCCGGAAGCCACGTGGGCCGAGGCGGAGAGGATCCGCTCGACATCGCCGCCGCGCTCGATGCGGCAGGTTTCCAGCAGGTTCCCCTTCTCGTGGACGCGGATGGGGCTGTTCTCGGCCTGCTGCACGTCGGTCAGGGGCTCGAGGACCTCGTAGGAGACGCGGATGGCGTTGACGGCGGCGCGGGCAGCGGCCTCGCTCATGGCCACCACCCCGGCCAGGACGTCGGCACCGGTCCGGCTCGTTTCCCCGAGGGCGATCATCAGCGGCCAGTCAACGACGATCGTCCCGGTCAGGCGCTCGCCCGGTATGTCGGCGGCGGTGAATACCCGCAGCACCCCGGGCATTTTCCCGGCGGCCGCGGTATCGATCTTCAGGATCCTGGCCCGGGCGTGGTCGCAGAATTTCAAGGCGCCATAGACCATGCCGGGGATGCGCAGGTCGGCCGCGAAGGGCCGGCGCCCGAGCGCGGTTTCCCAAGCCTCGTATTTCTCCTGGCGGCCGCCGATGCCCTGGTTGGGATCGGGGGGCGGGGTTTCACCGCCGGCCAGGACCCTGGCGGCGTGCTCAATGGCCTCGACGATCTTGACATAGCCGGTGCAGCGGCACAGGTTCAGCTTCAGGGCTTCCAGGATCTGCCGCCGGTCCGGGTTCGGATTTTCCTGAAGAAGGATCTTTGTCCGCATCAGGAATCCGGGAGTGCAGAAACCGCACTGGACCGCCCCCTTTTCGACAAAGGCCTGGGCGAGGATTTTGCGCAGCCTGTCGGGCAAGCCCTCCAGGGTGACGACCTTGCCGCCCGCGACCTTCTTCATCCGGGTGACGCAGGCCAGTGCCGGCTTGCCGTTCAATTCCACCAGACAGGCGCCGCAGGCCCCCTGGCCGGAGCAGCCGTCCTTGGCCGCGAAAAGTCCCGCCTCGTTGCGCAGGTAGTCCAGCAGGGAACGCTGGTCATCGCCGCGATAATCGACCCGGCGCCCATTAAGCTGAAATTCGCTCATGGTTCATTTTAGCAAATCCGGGCCGGCGCCACAACCCGGATAGCCTCAGTAGGCGAGCGCCCGCCCGTTCATAGCGGCGGTGGCTACCGCCTGGTAGACTCCGTCCGGTTTCAAGGCGGCGCCGACAACAAAGCCGCTGATGAGATACCCGCGCGGTATTTGGGGCGTCGAAGTGTCCGGCATTACGTTTACTTCCAGGCCCAGTTTCTTGACGGCGGCCAGTAGGTGGTTGCAGAAATCACCCGCGAAAACCTGCGGCCTGCTGCTGCCGTCACTTTCGTACTTCGGAGAGTTCAGGGACGGAGCATCGATGGCCTTCTTAATGTCCATTTTATAGTCGATAAAGTTTAATAGGACGGAAATGGTCTTCTGGTGCAACCCGGAACCGATAGACGACAGCGCCGCGACCGGCTTGCCGTCCCTGGTGACAATCAGTGGCTCCGTCGGGTCGGGCAGGCGCTTGCCGGGGCCGGTCTGGGAGATCAGCCGCTGCTGGAACGCCCCGGGGTCGGGAACAGAAATGCCATCGACGAATATTCCCGTCGTGCCCCAAATGGCCGTGTTGCTGGTGTGCACGATGGCCGCCATGTTTCCCCATCGATCGACGGCTACCACGGCATCGGAGTGTTTCGGATCATCACTCAGTGCCGGGGCTTTCGTCAGCGGGAATTTGCCAGTGGACATCAACGACCAGACCCGCTTGGCATGATCTTCTCCCGTTCGGGCGCCCAGGGAACCGTCAGCCCCCCCGAGCAGCTGCGATACTGCCTGAGCCGGCATGAAGCTCAATGCCATCAGGTTCGTGATCTGGCTCAGCCAGAAGAACGACTCGGCCGATTCGGAATAATGCCCCAGGCCGGAAAGGCCCGCTTGCCCTGCAACGTTCAGCGCCTCGGCGACATGGACACCGCCCTGGGCCGGCAGCCCGGGAGCGTAAATCTTGCATCCGCCATAGACGATCTCCAGGGGCTCGGACCAGATGACGCTGTACTTTTTCATATCTTCTATGGTCATTTTGCCGCCGTCACGCCGGACAGCCTCGACGAATTTCCTCGCCAACGCCCCGGTGTACATATAATCTGCACCCTGGGCTGCCACACGGCGCAAGGTGGCGGCCAAGCCGGGCTGTTTGAATAGATCTCCTTCGCCATACCAGGATCCGTCCGGCTTGGTGAAGATCGCCCTGGTTTCCGGAAGCCTGGAAAGCACTTTTCGGCGCAGCTTGATCAGCCCGGCATGGAACGGGGTGAGCTTTAAGCCATTCTCGGCATAAAAAATGGCCGGAGAAAAAAGGTCCTTGAAATCGAGTTTGCCGAATCTTTTATGCGCGGCTTGGACTCCGGCCATATAGCCGGGAACCAATGCCGTCCGGCCGCTGGGGTTGATCTCGCCGTCGGGCCGCGGTGAAAGGACATTGACCTGGGCGGGAATCGTCTTCGCGTCATCCTCGCCAAGCACGGTATCGAAGCCGGCGTTGAGATAGTGGATCCGCCCCGACCCGGCATCGTAGTAAACCATGGTAAAAATGCCGGCATAGCTCACCCAGCTGCCCATGGCCAGGGCGATCTGCGCCAATGATGTGGCGATTACGGCATCAACGGCGCTGCCGCCCTGGCGCAGGGCTTCAAGCCCGGCACGCTGCGCCGACGCGCTGCTGGTACCGGTGATCACGCCATTCTTGCCCTCGGCCAAGACATTTTGCAGGCCGAACTGTTTGTCCAGCCAGTCATATACCGCCCGTTCGCCGGTTGGCCACTTCTTTGGCGAAAGATCGGCCGCAGCCGCTAATGTCGGTCCGAACAAGGAAAGTACGCACAGCATGGAAACTAATTTTTTGAATTGCATCTTCATGTCCTCCTCATGGAATCTTGTCCACAGTAAGACAATACGCTGGAGTACGTCCAGGTTCTGCTCAGCTTATACGATGAGGAGCGATTTACCCTGGTGGCGGCGGGGTCGGGTCTTTCCGGAAATCCGAAGGATTCCGGCCGGCGAATTCCTTGAAAACCCGGTTGAAGGTGGCCAGGGAATTGAAGCCACAGTCGAAGGCGACGGTGATCATCTTGATCCGGTCCGAGCCTGGTCGGACCAGCCGCTGCTTGGCGGCCTCGACCCGGTAGCCGTTGATGAAATCGAAAAAGTTCCGGCCCAGCTGCTCGTTGATCACCTGTGAAAGGTGGCTGACCGAAACGTCCAGGGTCTGCGCCAATCCGGGGAGGGTGAGCTTGGGATCGAGGAAGGATTGCTCGCGCGCCATCATATCCAGCAGTCGCGTTTTCAGGAGCCCGGCGTTTTCCGCACTCAGGGATGAACGCTGGTAGCGTTTGCCCGGCCCGCCCTCGTTGCCGGGGCCGAAGAATATCTGCGGCTGGAACATGGCCCGGTAGCCGGTGGCGAAGATGTTCAGGGCGACGAAGAAGAAAACGGTTTGACTGGCCACGTTTACCAGGCGGCCGTCGAGCTTGAGCACCGCGACCACCGCCAGGCCGACGATTGAAATTATGGCAAAAACGGCCAGGCGCCATTTGAGCCAGCGCAAGTTGATGCCGTCGAGGCTGGAAAAAGAGTCCTTGATCGTCCGTGCATAGTCGCGCAGGCAGCGTACCATCAGGGTAACATAGGCGGTCATCTGCACGACCGCCATGACGGTCACCGGCAGCCATGGAGTCTTTACGCACCAGGCCAGGATGCCCGGCGCGGGTTCGTGGCGGCGGAAGATCCAGAAAGCGGCCCAGAAAACCAATCCCAGCAGGAAAGGGACAAAATGGCCGAGCCGCGCCGGCCGCCAGCTGAATTCCCTGCCACACATCGTGCGGATATAAAAATAAAAGAGCGGGCTGTAGGTCAGGACGATTGAGCCGATGAGGATTGACAAAGCCGGCCAGCGGTCATACCAGCCGAGGAGGTTGACGAAGCCGTTGACCATGCCGAGCGCCAGGGCCAGCAGGAAGAGGGCCATGATGCGGTTGGCCGGGCGGTTGCCGCGCTTGCTGGACGCGAGCAGCAGCGCCTGGACAAGGGCGTGCGCGGCACCGACCAGGTTGATGGTGCTGAGCGTCCTGAACCAGGAATCGATCGTTGCCGCGTTCACGACCTTATGTATAGTGAAAACGATCCCTTTTGTCAATCGCGCCGTTCGCGGACCCGCCAGTATTTTTTTGGAACCAATTCCGGGCCTGCTGCGTATATACAGGTGTGAGTAAGGCGGGATCGGAAACACTCGCGCTGAACACACCGCTGAAGCTGGCGAGCAAGCAACAAAAAACAAGGAGAACAGGTACATGGCCAACGGAAAAAACGGTAAAAAAAAGTCGCGCAAAAAAATCATCTGGATCGCAATAGGAAGCATCATCTTATTGCTTATACTTAAAACAGTCGTCTGCGGCAAAAAGGTCCCCGGCACCATGGTGCAGACCGAGAAGGCCGCCAAGCGCGACATCACCCAGCTGGTATCGGCGACCGGCATCATCAACCCCGTCTACCAGGTCGTCATCACCCCGGAAGTGACCGGCGAGATCGTCGAGCTGCCGGTCAAGGAAGGCGACCGGGTGAAAAAGAGCCAGCTCCTGATCCGCATCAAGCCCGACTCGTACGTCGCCGCGCGCGACCGGGCCAAGGCCAACCTGGATTCGGCCCTGGCCACCCTGGGTATGAAAAAAATAGAGAAGGATTATATTGAAAGCAACTACAAGCGCACCCGACAACTCTTCCGCGAAGGCATTTCCAACCAGCAGGAGCTGGAGCGGATGGAGTCGGACCTGGCCTCCAGCATCGCCCAGTACGAAGCGCAGCAGGCCTTTGTCCAGCAGGCGCAGGCGACCCTGAAAGAGGCCAACGAAAGCCTGAACAAGACCACCCTCTACTCGCCGATGGACGGCACGGTCAGCAAGCTCAACGTCGAGCTGGGCGAACGCGTCCTGGGCAGCGGCTTCAGCCAGGGCACCGACCTGATGACCGTGGCCGACCTGGGCAAGATGGAAGCCATCATCGACGTGGATGAGAACGACGTGGTGCTGGTATCCATCGGCGATTCAGCCAAGATCGAGCTCGACGCCTTCAAGAACCTCACCTACAACGGCAAGGTCACCCAGATCGCCAACTCGGCCAAGACGACCGCGGCAGGCACCCAGGAAGAGGTGGTCAACTTCGCCATCAAGATCGCCCTCAATGACTTCAACGCCCAGGTCCGGCCGGGCATGTCCTGCAACGCCGATATCGAGGTCGAAACCAAGGCCAACGTGTTGGCTGTACCGATCCAGAGCGTGACCGCCCGGTCCGAGGAAGAGCCTGGAGCCATGGAACAGCCTGCCGCCAACGGCGAATTGATTGCCGGCAAAGCCAGCAAGAAGAAGCAGGCCAAGCCCAAGGAGGTCGTCTTTGTGGTGGACAAGGATGCCGTGGCCATGAAAGAGGTGAAGATCGGCATCAGCGACAACGAGTTCATCGAAGTCATCTCTGGCCTGAAAGAGGGCGATGAAGTGGTCAGCGGTCCCTACCGCGCCATCTCCAGCGAGCTGAAGGACAAGGCCAAGATCATGCTCGAAGCGAAAACGAAAGACGGAAAGAACAAGAAAAAGAACTAACGCCGCAAGCGATAAAACCATGAACATCATCAATTTGGAGAACATCACCAAGGTCTACCAGGTCGGTTCCGAAGAGGTCCACGCCCTGGACGGGGTTTCCCTGAAGATCGACCGCAACGAGTACGTGGCTATCATGGGCCCCTCGGGCTCGGGCAAGTCGACGCTGATGAACATCCTCGGCTGCCTGGACACGCCGACCTCGGGGAGATACGACCTGAAGGAGACCGACGTCAGCGACATGAGCGACAACCAGCTGGCCGAGGTGCGCAACCGCGAGATCGGCTTCGTCTTCCAGACCTTCAACCTGCTGCCCCGCGCCACCTCCTTTCACAACGTCGAGCTGCCGCTGATCTACGCCGGCATCGGCTCGGTCCGCCGCCGCGAACTGGCCGAGAAAGCCCTGACCAGCGTCGGCCTGAAAGAGCGCATGCTGCACAAGCCCAACGAACTCTCCGGCGGACAGCGCCAGCGCGTGGCCGTCGCCCGGGCGCTGGTGATCGGCCCGTCGATCATTCTGGCCGACGAACCGACCGGCAACCTCGACTCGAAAACCGGCGAGGACATCATGTCCCTTTTCTACGAAATCTACAAGCAGGGCAACACCATCATTCTGGTCACCCACGAAGAATACATCGCCAACCACGCCAAGCGCGTCATCCGCCTGCTCGACGGCAAGATCGCCAGCGACGAGCGCGTGGCCAACCATACGGTTCCCGGCCGCCAGGAGAAATAGCCGTGCGCCTTCACCTGTTCGAATGGAAGGAGGGGCTGCTGATCTCGCTGGCGGCCATCCGCGCCAACAAGGCCCGTTCGCTCCTGACCATGCTCGGCATCGTCATCGGCATCTGTTCGGTGGCTCTGATGGCCACGGCCATCAACGGCATCGACAAGGCTTTCGTCGAGGGCATCAGCTCGCTCGGCGCCGACAACCTCAATATCGACAAGTACGCCTGGTTCAGCAACGAGGACTTCTTCCTGATGCGCAACCGCAAGAACATAACCATGGATCAGTTCGAGCGCTTCCAGAAGCTGGCCAAGCTGCCACTGGCAGTGGCGCCGACCATCCTGACCGTGCACAAGGTCATTTTCGGGAACAACTACATCGAAGGCACACTAATGACCGGGACGACCGACGGCTACGTGCGCACCACCAACTTCAATTTCGCCCGCGGCCGGTTCTTCACTCCCCTGGAGAGCAACGGCGCCCGCAACGTCGCCGTTCTGGGCAGCGAGGTCGCCGCCCACCTTTTCGAGCGCCAGGACCCCCTGGCCCAGGAGGTCAAGATCGATGGCATCCCCTTCCGCATCGTCGGCGTGCTGGAAAAGCAGGGCAGCAACCTGCTGGGCAACTTCAACCCCGACAACCAGGTTTACATGCCCATCGGCGCGGTTTTCAAGTACTTCCGCCGCAACCGCGACACGGTGACCATCGTCGTGCGCGCGCGCAGCACGGAGATGCTCGCCGCTACCAGGGAAGAGGCCATCGGCCTGATGCGCCGCGTGCGCGGTTTGATGTACGACGAGAAGGACGACTTCTCCATCAACGAGCAGGAGGGGCTGACCGAGAACTACAACCAGGTCGTCGGCGTGATCAAGCTGGTCGGATTGTTCATCACCGGCCTCTCCCTGCTGGTGGGCGCCATCGGCATCATGAACATCATGTTCGTTTCGGTGAAGGAGCGCACGCGCGAGATCGGTATCCGTAAAGCCATCGGCGCCAAAAGGCGGACGATCATGGGCCAGTTCCTCACCGAGGCCGCCCTCATCTGCCTGATCGGCGGGCTCGTCGGGCTCTTGCTGGCCGTCCTTTTAAGCACGGTCATCAACAAGTTCCTGCCCACCAGCGTGCAGATGAATACGGTATTGCTGGCTATTTCCATTTCGCTGCTGACCGGCATCATCTCCGGCCTGGCCCCGGCTTGGACCGCAGCGAAAATGGACCCGGTCGAAGCCCTGAGGTATGAATAATGAAATTCTGGGAAGTCATCAAAGTCGCCTTTGCCTCGTTGCGCGGCAACAAGCTGCGCTCCTCACTGACGGTGCTGGGCATCGTCATCGGCATTTTTTCCATCATTTCCATCAGCACCGTGATCACCATGATGCAGAACTCGATCAGCGAGGGGTTGTCGCAGCTGGGCAAGAATACCTTTCAGATCCAGAAGTTCCCGCAAATGCGGCAGGGGCGCTTGAGCGACAAGATCCGCAACCGCAAGGACCTAACCGTCGAGGACTACTACCGGCTGCGGGAGATGCTGCAGGAAGCCAAGCTGGTCGGCGCCGAACAGTGGCAGGGCGGCAGGCTCTTCAAGTCGCAATTTGACGAGACCAACGCCAACATCCAGCTGGTCGGCGGCACCCCCGAGGCCATGGTGACCAACGAATGGGTGGTCGCCGACGGCCGCTCCATCAACCAGGACGACATGGACCACAACCGCCGCGTCTGCGTGCTCGGTACCGACCTGGTCAAAAAGCTCTTCCCGCGCGTCAACCCGCTCGGCCAGGAGGTCAAGGTCGACGGCATGCGCCTGACCGTCATCGGCGTCTTCACCTCCAAGGGCTCGATGTTCGGGCAGTCGCGCGATGGCTTCGTGGCGACGCCGCTTTCCACCTTCCAGTCCAAGTACGGCAAGACCAGCCATAGCATCAACATCACGGTCATGGCCTACAGCCCCGTCACTTACAACCGCACCATCGACGCGGCCATCGGCTACATGCGCACCATCCGCAAGGTGGGACCGGGCGAGGAGAACGATTTCGACATCTTCTCCAACGAATCGCTGATCGCCCAGGTGGGCCAGATCACCCAGTACGTGCGCCTGGGGGCCATCGTCATCGCCTTCATCGCGCTGCTTGCCGCCGGCGTCGGCATCATGAACATCATGCTGGTCTCGGTGACCGAGCGCACGCGCGAGATCGGCATCCGCAAGGCCATCGGCGCCAAGAAACGCAACATCCTCTTCCAGTTCCTTATCGAGGCCGTCACTCTGTGCCAGTTCGGCGGCTTCATCGGCATCGTGCTGGGATTGGCCGTCGGCAATATGGCCGGCAAGTTCCTGAACGCGGCCCCGGCCTTGCCGCTGGACTGGGTGCTGGCCGGGATCGGCCTTTGCGTGCTGGTCGGCGTCGGCTTCGGCACCTACCCGGCATACAAGGCCGCCAACCTCGACCCGATCGAAGCGCTGCGCTACGAGTAAGCGGCGAGGGTCAGCGCTCCGCTTCCCGATTTTTTTGCCTGCCGGTATATCTTTGCGGATCGCTTCCTGTCCTCATCCTCGCCAAGCGGTCGAGCCGATGCAAACGCCGCGGCACGTTTGACATTCAACCGCTGCACGCTTACAATGCCTACCAGGAAAAACGGCCTTTGCGTCCCTGATTTCCGCCTGCCGCCGGGGAAGCGCGAAACCATTCACGATAGATCGAGGTAAACGATTCATGACCAAGAGCAACGAGGGGAGCACAAGACGGCTGCTGGAACTGTGCGGCTGCTATTTTTTATTCTACGTGATTTACAGCCTCGCTACCAAATACCTGACCGGCCCGGCCGCGCAGGGACTGCCGGCCGTCGACCAGCTGGAATACCTGATCTTCAGCACCATCGGCGGCAGTTTGATCTGCCTGCTGGTGATCCTGTTTTTCCGCTGGGGAAAAATGGAATCGGCCCGCTATGTGCATTGGGGGAAATTCCGTTTCCCGGGCGAGTTCCTCTACATCGTCCCTTCCGGGATCTGCACGGCCATCGTCATCCCAACCACGACGCTGCTCTACACCCTGCTGCGCTCGGTGATGGTGGCCATGCTGATCATGCGGGGCTCGGTCATCGTCATCAGCCGCCTGGTTGACGCCATCCAGATTCAAACCGGCATCCTGCGCAAGAAAGTCTACAGAGAAGAGGACCTGGCGGTCGTTTTCGCCGTCATGGCTGTGTGCGTCCAGCTGTTCTTCGTCAAAAGCCAGGGCGGCCGCGACCTCTTTCACAACCCCGCCGCCATGATCGTGCTGGGGAGTTATCTGCTGGGCTATTTCATCCGCATCTATATCATGAAC
>Ga0315293_10001575_pt1 | contig 22141 bp, 23 predicted proteins | sample YL17G13_20_MG_FD_203071 | JGI IMG/M metagenome (GOLD analysis project Ga0315293, IMG submission 203071) | Sediment microbial communities from Yellowstone Lake, YNP, Wyoming, USA - YL17G13_20 | ecosystem: Environmental > Aquatic > Freshwater > Lake > Sediment | place: USA: Wyoming | collected... | reverse complement strand
CTCGAAGAGGAGTTCGGGGAGCAAAACCGACAGCTCATTGAGACTAACCGGAAGTTGGTCGATATGACGGGGCGGAATCTCAAGGCGACGGAATTCCTGAACGGCATTCTAACCTCTATCTCCGCCGGTGTTATTGCCGTGGACCGACAGGGAGTCGTCACGCACTTCAACCCGGCGGCATCGGTACTGCTTGGAATACCGGTGCACCGCGTTCCGGGTTCTCGCTACCGCGATGTTGTCCCGCCGGGAACACCGATTGACGCCAACGCTCTCCGAGCGGTCGAGTCCGGACGGGGAGTGGAGTCAGTTGAGAAGAGCATAGATCTGCCCGATGGCTCCCGCTTGCTGGTCTCAGTTTCGACGGCGATCATTCGAGACGACACCGGAGAAGCGGTTGGAGCGGTCGAGGTGTTCCATGACCTGAGCCGCCTTAAGAAAATGGAACAGGAGTTGGTCAGGTTGACGACCCTGGCCGCGCTGGGTGAGATGGCGGCGACGATCGCGCACGAAGTGCGCAATCCGCTTTCCGGGATCGGCGGATTCGCGGCCTTACTGAAACGGGATATGGCCGAAGATGACCCGCGACAACGTCTCGTCGACAAGATCACTCGCGGAGTCGAAAACCTGAACAGGACCGTTACGACGTTACTGAACTATACTCGTTTCGATGAGCTAAATAAAGAGGACCTGGTATTCGGGGAGTTCCTGCACCGCACCGCCGAGCAGTATCGACACGATCATGCCGATATTGTCGATGGGTCGACAATCGAAGTCGTACCTCCGGCCCAGCGACCGCAGTCCTTCAAAGTGCGGATTGACCCAATGTTGCTGCGACAATTGTTTTATAATCTTTACACCAATGCCATCGAGGCCGCTTCGAGAGCTGTGACAATACGCGTTATGTACGCCCAGCTTCCGCGTCAAACGGCCGTGCAAAAGTATGCCGATCGAGTGTTGCTCGGTATCGACGAAACGGTGGTTGAGACGATCATCAGAGACAACGGCCCCGGCATAGCCGCTGAACACCTGGAACGGGTCTTTTCGCCGTTCTTCACCACTAAGCCGGATGGTAACGGGTTGGGGTTGGCGGTGAGCTGGAAAGTTGCCAAGGCACACGGCGGCGACATATTGGCGGCGAACAGCACCGATGGCGGAGCGCAGTTCACACTGCTTATTCCTGCGAAAATTGATCCTGTGGATAGAGAGCCAATGCTATGAAATTCTCAGTGCTGATAGTCGACGATGACAAGTTGGTGAACGATCTGGTCACCGAAACCCTTTCGCGGGCGGGATACGGTTGTACGTCCTGTCTGTCAGGTGAGGACGCGCTGGTCAAGTTCAAAGCGCACAGCTATGACATCGTCCTGACCGATCTCAAAATGAAAGAAATGGACGGCATTACGCTTCTGGACCGGATTAAGCACATCAGCCCTGAAACAACAGTGGTCATGATGACCGCGTATGGCACAGTGGAGACAGCCGTAAAGGCGATCAAGATGGGGGCGTATGATTTCCTGTTGAAGCCGGTGACACCGGAAGCACTCGAACACATCATGGCCCGGATCACGGAGGTGCTTGAACTCCGGTACAAGACTCAGGTAATGCAGCGGGACCTTGAGCATAAATTCCAGAATATCATCGGTAAGTCGCGAGTGATGGCGGAAATATTTGACCAGATTCGCTCAGTCGCCGATGCCCGTTCCACAGTTATGATCACGGGGGCGTCGGGAACCGGCAAGGAACTGGTAGCGCGGGCAATACACTATACTTCAAGCCGTCGGGAAGGACCCTTCATCAAATTGAACTGCGCTGCTTTGCCCGAATCGCTGGTCGAAGCGGAGTTGTTCGGATATGAAAAGGGTGCGTTTACCGACGCCAAGAAAACCAATAGAGGACGGTTCGAATTGGCCGATCACGGCACGCTGCTGCTTGATGAGATTTCGGAGATGCCCCTCAATCTCCAGTCCAAGCTGTTGCGCGTCATTCAGGAGCGGGAATTCGAGCGGATTGGGTCAAGTGCCACTATCAATGTTGACGTTCGCATTATTGCCACCTCCAATCGCAACCTGAAGGAATACATAAGCGAGGGGAGATTCCGCGAGGATCTATTTTACCGCCTGAATGTGATTCCGATCTACTTGCCGCCGCTGAGCGAGCGTCCGGAGGATGTTCCGCTTTTGACGCAGCATTTCGTCGAGAAGTACAATCGGGAAAACAACAAAGCGGTTAAGCGGGTCGATGAAAGCGCGATGCGGCTGTTCATGAAATACCATTGGCCGGGCAATGTGCGGGAGTTGGAGAATCTGATCGAACGAGCGGTCGTTACCACCAAAGAGGATATCCTGACCGAGGATGATTTTCCGACCGAGTTGGCTCTGGGCAAGCTCGGCGACGACATGCCGGGCATTCGGGTCCCTATGAAACTTGAGGAGGGGAGCAAATACTTGATACTGAAGACGCTTGAGAAGTTCAACGGCAACAAAACCCGGGCCGCCGAGGCGCTGGGCATAACGACTCGCACCATCCGCAACAAGCTTCAGGAATATCAGTTGGAGGAGTAGGCGGGTCAGAGGTCGGCAAGACCCGTGTTGCTTCCAAGTATATGGCCACAGTCACGTCGAGGCTGTGGCCGTTTCAATTTGAATTATCCCTCTAATGACTTGGCGGTTCCTGCCGATATTGTTTCTGACGGGTTCCGGTTGTGCTTTTTTTGCACTATTCCGGCCGCTTCCGTCAGAGTGCAGCAGATGGATATAGCAACCATTTTCGGACTCATCCTCGCCTTCGGCGCGGTGCTGACCTCCTTCAGAATAGAGGGGGGAGATATCAGCGCGCTCTTCATCTTCGCGCCCATGATGATCGTCATCGGCGGCACGCTTGGAGCCACGATTGTCACAACTTCCTTTGACACCGTAAAGCAAGTTCCCAGCTACCTGCGGCTGGCATTTTCAGGAACCACTCGCCCGGTTACGGACGCGATTGACAATATCGTCCATCTGGCCGAAAAGGCGCGGCGTGAGGGGATTCTTGGTCTCGAGAAGGATGTACAGAATTTCGATGATCCGTTCTTCAAGAAGGCGCTGCAACTGGTGATCGACGGCACCGAAGTGACGTCGCTGCGGGAGATACTCCAGACCGAAATGGCATATATCGAGGAGCGCCACCGGCGCGGCATTACTTTTTTCCAGAAGGCCGGCGGGTTTTCCCCGACCTTGGGGATTCTCGGGACCGTGCTCGGCCTGGTACACACACTGAGCAACACCTCCGACGCGTCGAAAATGGCTGCGGCGATTGCCGGGGCGTTTGTAGCAACTCTCTGGGGGGTCGGGCTGGCCAACCTGTTTTTCTTGCCCATGTCCGACAAACTGAAACTAAGACATGACGAGGAAATGGCGCATCTCGAATTGGTCACGGAGGGATTGGTAGCGATCCAGTCAGGTGAAAATCCACGCAATATTCGCACGCGTCTGCATTCGTTCATTTCGCCAAAACACCGCACCGAGGAATTCTAAGCCGTGCCTCGTCGCCGAAGAAAAGGGGACGACCATGAGCACCTTGAGCGCTGGTTACTGACCTACGCCGACCTCATCACGCTGCTGCTGGCCTTCTTTGTGGTCATGTACTCCATGTCACAGGTGGACGCCAAGAAATTCGGCAAGATGGCGCAGGCATTAAACGGTGTGCTCAAGGGGGGCGAGAGCCTTGTGAAGCACAAGAATGAAGCACTGAACAAGGGACACGGTCTGCTCGATATCGGCAATCTGCGAATGATTCAGCAAAAAATAGAGGAGCGGTTCAAGGAAATCGACCGCCAAAATGATATCAAGACCGAAATCACTGAACGGGGCCTGGTCGTTCACATTATGGAGTCGGCGCTGTTCAAGGACGCATCGGCCAACCTCGAACCGCGTGCTTTGGAAATTCTCGACCTGATTGCGGACAAGACGCGAGATATACCCAATCATATTCGAGTCGAGGGGCATACTGACGACCGCCCCATAAACACGATTCGGTTTCCGTCTAATTGGGAACTGTCATCAGCCCGCGCCACTGAGGTTGTGCGGTATCTCAGCCAAAGCCACAATATCCCGCCTGATCGCATTTCGGCTCTGGGATACGGCGAATTCCGGCCGGTGCGACCAAACAACTCCATCGAAAATAGAGCACAGAACCGCCGGGTCGACGTCGTGATTCTAACGATGGAGCTCACGATGAAGGAACCGCCGTCGAAAATGTATGATTTCCGGGCGAACGATCAGATTTCCGGTCAGTCAGCTTTCGAAACTCTAATTCAGGATTCCGGCTACGTTACTGACAGCGTGCAGCAATTGCCCGCTCAGGCGGGAAACGATTTCCTGACCCCGCCGCAATAGTGACCGTCCCGGCAAGCGGCCCAATCGCCTAACTCCCCATCTTTCATAGTGATAGTCCCACGGTCGCCCGGTTGGCACCGGCCTTGCATTTGCTCCTGCCGGAGAAATAGCATTTTGGAATTGGTATGAGCGATACAGGATTGTCAAAGATCATCTTCGATAAGATCGGCGTTCCGACCTTCAGGAAGTACCTGAGTCTTGGCTCGTTCCGACACAAGCTGATAAGCGGCAACATGGCCAACATCTCAACGCCGGGATACAAGGCCGAGGATGTGAAATTCCAGGATGAGTTCGCTCGCCTTACAAAGCAGACCAATCACGTGTCCGGCGCGCTGACCGACCCCAATCATATCCCGCTCGGTCAACACGAAAACAAGCCACCCCATGTGGACAAGGCCAGGATCGAGGATGGGGATGTCAACTCGGTCGATATCGACCGCGAGGCCTCGAATTTGGCCCAGAACGAACTACTGTATACAATTGGCGCCCAGTTGCTACAGAAGAAATTCCAGGGATTGAAAACCGCGATCACGAGCAAGTGAGGATAACTGATGGCCGGAGTACTGCAGGCAATAGAGCTTTCGTCGAAAGGGCTGACCGTCCAGCGCCGCAAGATGAATGTCGTGGCGGAGAATATCGCCAACGCCGAAACGACCCAGACGGCCGAAGGTGGTCCGTACCAGCGCAAGCGGGTTATCGTTAAGGAAGCCAAAGAGGCCGGTACGTTTGATTCATATTTGCATAAAGCACAGACGCCGTTGGCCCGCACCAATCCGCAGCACCGGACCGGCATGCAAGTCGATGTAAAGAAGCGGGACATGATGTCGAGTGTAGAGGCCAAAGAGATCAGGGACCCGAATGCCGCTTTTCGGCTGGTGTATGACCCCGGAAATCCCGAGGCGGACGCCGATGGCTACGTGAAAATGCCCGATGTTGAGATTATTACGGAAATGGTCGATATGATGGCCGCCAGTCGGGCCTACGAGGCCAATACCGCTGCGATTCAGTCGTCTAAGAAGATGGTCAAAGACGCCCTCGACATATAGGAAAGTGAGGACCGAGCATGAAGATTAACAGCATAGGTATCCAGAATTATCAGCAGCTCAACCGGCAGGAGAATAACCGGCCGGAGACGACCGACCATCGTTTACCTGCCGGTACTTCAGACCCCGTTCTGATCCAGCCGCAGAGTACGCAACCAGTCTCGGCGCTGGCTGTAAAGGCGCCGACCGGAACGTACGCCGACGCGCTTTCGCCGCAGGAGCGTCAGGCTCTGGACCTGCTGTTCGCCCGGTTCAGGGAAAGCGGCCGGTTTGCGCCGGGCGTCCGCGGTGACATCGAGACATCCGGTGAAATAGGAATTGGAACCATTATCGACGTCAAGGTGTGATTATGGCCGGCATATCGAGTTTCAACAAAGTGCTTCCGGGACTGATTGAGCAGTCGGGGCGGCGAGTAGTCCTCGACGAGATGAATCCTACGGCAATTGGATCGCCGGGGATGCAGCCGTCGTTGAATCAGCCGCCGACTGAGCAACTGAGTTTCGGTGAACTGCTGTCGAACACGATAAACTCCGTCAATCAGGCGCAATTGGATTCGGCTCAGGCGCAACAGGCATTGCTCAACGGCGAGCCGATTGAATTGCACGACGTGATGATTAAGGCGGAGGAAGCCGGACTAACCATGGATTTGATGCTGGAAATTCGTAATAAGCTGTTGAATGGATACAACGAACTGATACACATGCCCATGTAAGGGCAGTGGTGTCGGAGCGGCCATGGATGGCTGCTTGGTGAACATACATAGGAATCAGTATGGAGAATTATAAGGACGTCTTCAAAAACGTATCGGCATTCGCCGGGCGGATGACCCCCAGTCAGGTCATGTTGCTTCTCGGCGCAGTGGCCGGAACAATTGTCGGTGTCGTCTTTCTCGTTGGCTGGCTGCACAACGTCACGTATGCCCGCCTATATTCAAATCTCGAAGAAGGTGAAGCGGGGGAAGTGGTCGCCTACCTCACGGACAACAAGATTCCGTACAAGCTCGAAGATGGCGGACGGTCGGTCGAAGTTCCGGCAGACCAGGTCTACAAGACCAGAATCTCTTTGGCAACCGAAGGGCTGCCGCGCAACGGCACGGTCGGCTACTCGCTTTTCGACCAGAACAATCTGGGTATGACCGACTTTCTTCAGAATCTGAATTTCCGCCGCGCGCTCGAAGGGGAATTGACCAGGACTATTACGCAGTTATCAGAGGTGCAAGCCGCCCGAGTCCATATTGTAATTCCCAAGGATCGTCTTTTCCGCGAGGACAAACGGGAAGCAACCGCGTCCGTCCTGCTGAAGCTAAGAGGGAAATCTTCTCTCTCCAAGCACCAGATCGCCGGCATTTCGCATCTGGTGGCATCCTCAGTCGAGGGGTTAAACGCGAACAATATCACCATCGTCGATTATGACGGCAACTTGCTGTCGGGCGGTCAGCAAAGTGACCCGTTGGCCGGCCTGTCGAATTCACAGCTTGAAGTGCGCCAGAATGTCGAACAGTATCTGGAACAGAAAGCGCAGTCAATGCTCGACGGTGTGCTCGGACCCGGGAAATCAATTGTACGACTTACGGCCGATCTGAACTTCCAGCAACTGGAGAAATCATCGGAAACGTACGATGCGAACAGCCCGTCTGTCCGCAGTGAAGAGCGAACCAAGACCAACAACGCTTCTAACGATAAGAATCAACCGACCAATGAGAGTACCAATCAGGAGAACGCAGAGACGGTAGTTACCAACTACGAACTGAACAAGACGGTTGAACACATAGTCAACGCCGTTGGGACTATAGATCGACTGTCGATTGCCGTCATGGTCGACGGCACGTACAGTCTCCCAAGCGGCGGCTCAGCAGGCGGCGAACGTACGTATCAACCCCGTTCGCAGGACGAACTGGACAAACTGGCGGCCATCGTAAAGAGCGCCGTCGGGTTCAACTCTCAGCGCACTGACCAGGTCGAGGTGTTCAATGTACCGTTCGACCGCCAGGAACTGCAGATCGAGCAGGAACAGCTCGATACCATGTACCAGCGTGATTTCTACTGGGAGATTGCGAAGAAGGTTGGGCTGGTGCTGCTGGCGCTTCTCGCATTCTTCTACCTCAAGAAGAAGGCCAAAAAGCTGTTTTCATCGCTTGGCAACTTGTTATCGGCGCCAAGGCCTGAGCCTGATGAGCTCATGGCTATCCAGGAGGAGGTCGTGAGGCCAATTTCGACCGAAAAGCGCAAGCCCCGTCTCACCGATCAAATGCAGTTGACGGCCAAGGAAAGACCGGACGAGGTAGCACGCGTAATAAAAACTCTGATGGTTGAGTGACGCCATGGAATTTGAAAACATGACTCCGCAGCAAAAGGCGGCCGTCGCACTGGTCGCTTTCGGGCCCGAAGTCTCGGCGCTCGTGCTCAAAGGGATGAGCGAATCTGAGTTGGAGAAGATCACGATAGAGATTGCCAACCTCCGCGACATTCCGTCCGATCTGGAAGAAAAGGTAATCGAAGAGGTTCACCAGATCTTCATGGCGCGGCAGTACATCTCGCAGGGTGGAGTGGATTTTGCGTCTGAGATACTGGAAAAGGCGGTCGGACACGCCAAAGCGCGAGAGATTATTCACCGTTTGGAGTCTTCATTCAAGTCCACCGGGTTCTCGTTGCTCAAGGATATCGATCCCAAGCAGTTGAGCGGTTTTTTCCAGAACGAACACCCGCAGACGATTGCTTTGATAATGACGCAACTCCCGTCGCAGCAGGCGGCCGCGGTTCTCTCCGAATTGACGCCCGAATTGCAGGCGGAGGTAGCGCTGCGTATTGCGACGATGGAAAAGATATCTCCCGATACGCTGAAAGAGCTGGAAGGAACGCTGGAGCAGCATTTTGGCGCAGCCTCAGGTCGTGACCTGTCCGTCTCCGGAGGCGCTAAGGCCATTGCGGAGATTCTCAATCTCATCGATACCACGGCGGAGAAAAACATATTGCAGTCACTCGAAGCGGAAGATGCCGATCTTGCCGCTGAAATCAAGAACATGATGTTCGTATTCGACGACCTGATCCTACTCGACGACCGCTCCATTCAGCGCGTGCTCAAGGAGGTGGAGACCAAGGACTTGTCGATCGCGCTAAAGGCGGCCAGCGAAGAGGTCAAGAACAAGATATTCAGCAACGTGTCGGAACGTGTCGCCGTGATGATCAGAGAAGAGATGGAGTTCATGGGACCGACAAGACTCTCGGATGTCGAAGCGGCACAGGGACGAATTGTCGAAGCGGTCCGTCGCCTCGAAGAAGAAGGTCAAATCATTATTGCCGGTCGTGGCGGCAAAGAGGAAATCATTGTCTAGGATCATCCGTCACGTCACGTCGGCGCCGGCCGTGGTGGTGGGGGAGCAGCAGATCGATGCCCTGCTGGAGGAACGGGCCGTCGTCCGGCTGGGGCAGCTCTTTCCCAAGGTCCAGTTTCAGACCAATCCTGACGGCCGAAAGGTCATCCCAATAGAGGGGGTTTTCCTGATTGGGCAGGCGCTCAAAGAAGAGAACGATATATCTTACCAGCGAGGACTACTCCAGGGACATGAGCGGGGGCTGGAAGAAGGTCGCGATGAGGCCCGCGCCGTGCTCAGCCAGTTTGACCGCGCCATCAAAGATGCGGTCGATCAGCGGGTCGCCATGCTGGAACAGGCCCGCAGCAAAATCCTTGACCTGATCCTGCAGATCAGCCGCAAAGTTACATACGACGTCGTCGAAGCCGACCGCGAGATCACCGTTGAAATGATCAATCGAGTGATCGACCAATTGGCGGATCGATCACGGCTCAAAATCAAAGTCCATCCCGACCACCTGCCGATTATGGAGCAGAACATAGACCGCTTTCTGGTCGGCTCAACAACCATCAAAGAAATATCATTCGAGGCTGATCCCCGGGTTCGATTCGGCGGTTGTTTCATCGAAACGCCGTCGGGTGATATCGACGCCCGCCTGGAGTCGGCGTTTGAAGTGATAGGCGAGGCGATTCATGGTGAAGAGGACAAACCATGATCAGCGTGGCGTACGACATGTACGCTGACCGCATCCGCCGCGTCAGTACAATCAAGCAGTTCGGAAAAGTAACGCAGGTAATCGGTCTGATAATCGAGTCAGCCGGTCCGGCGGTTTCCATCGGCCGTCTCTGCAACATAGAAAACCGGGAAGATGGGCAGCAGACACGGGCCGAAGTAGTCGGTTTCCGCGACAATCGGATTCTCCTCATGCCGTATGGCCCGATCAGCGGGATAACGCCGGGGGCAATCGTCACATCCATTTCCGAACAGCTTCGTGTCCCGGTCGGTAACGAATTGATCGGACGCATTATTGGCGGGCTGGGCCAGCCTTTGGACGGCAAAGGACCGATCACTTGTACCGCGACCCGGTCAATCAACGGCCGACCGATTCCGGCCATGCAACGCAAAAGAATCACCCAGCCTTTATACACCGGCATCAAAGCAGTCGACCTGCTTAGTACAATCGGCAAGGGACAGCGAATGGGGATATTCGCCGGTTCAGGCGTGGGGAAATCCGTGGCTCTCGGCATGATGGCGCGGTCATCGTCGTCCGACGTCAACGTGATCGCGCTGGTTGGAGAGCGCGGGCGAGAGGTGAGAGAATTCATAGAACGAGACCTTGGTCCCGAGGGAATGAAGCGATCGGTCGTGGTGGCGGTCAGTTCCGATCAACCGGCTCTTATCCGCATAAAAGGAGCTATGGTTGCCACGACAATAGCAGAACATTTCCGAGATCAGGGTAAAGACGTCATGCTGCTCATGGATTCGATCACCAGGTTGGCGATGGCGCAGCGCGAAATTGGATTGGCAGTCGGCGAGCCGCCGGCAACCAAAGGATATACGCCATCGACTTTCGCCATGCTGCCGGGCCTGCTCGAAAGGGCCGGCAATGCCGAACGGGGTTCGGTGACCGGTTTGTATACAGTGCTTGTCGAAGGGGATGACTTCAACGAGCCGATTTCCGATGCGGTCCGATCGATTCTGGACGGACACGTCGCGTTGTCGAGACGATTAGCGGCACAAAACCAGTACCCGGCGGTCGATGTCCTCGATTCCATAAGTCGTCTCATGAAGGACGTTGTGCCGGCCGAGCATGTCGAGTTGGCCGCGAGAGTCCGGCAGCTTGTGGCAACTTATCGCGAAGCTGAGGATCTGATAAACATCGGCGCCTACGTGAAGGGATCAAATCCGATGATTGACCTGGCGATAGCGAAGATGGAGCCGCTCAACAGCTTCTTTCGGCAGGGAATGTATGAGTACGTGCCGCACGAAGATGCCGTCCGCCAGTTGGACGAAATCCTGAATTCATAGTCGTACAGATGAAGAAATTTCGCTACCGCTTGGAGCCGATTCTCAGGATTAGAAGTCATGCCGAAAAGCAGCGGCAGAAAGAACATGCTGCCGCGCTGCAGCAGGTATACCGCCAGAAGGAACACCTGTCCGACATCGACAAAGATAAAGCGCGAACTTTTGAGTTTCAACGCACCAGACTGCAGGGCTCAATTCGCACGCACCAGTTGCTGGCGGCCTCACGTTACCTGGTAAGGCTCAAACGGGACACCATGACCGGCACCGAACTGCTCAGAGGGTTGGAGCGGGAAACGGAACGCAGGCGGCAACTACTGGTGCAGGCATCCAGGGAGAGAAAGATCTACGAGAAGCTCCGGGAACGCCAGCAGGCGAAATTCAATCAGGAAGTTGAGCAGCACGACCGCAAGGCGCTTGACGAATTGGCGGTCGTCACGTTCGTGCACCGCCGCCGCCGCCACTGACTTACCGCAAAAGAAAAAGCCCCCGACGCGGGGGGCTTCGCCTTTCTATCGCCTGAACATCACTTCAGCAGCAGCATCTTTCGACTTTGCGAAAACTCGTCTGCGATGAGACGGTAGAAATAGATGCCGGTGGCCAGCGGCGATCCGTCGCCGGCGCGACCGTCAAATGTAATTTGATGTGTACCGGCCGACCTCGGTTCGTCGAGCACAGTTCGAATATTCCGACCCAGGATGTCGTAGATATCTATCCGCACTCTGGAGGCACGCGGCAGCGTGAATCGTATCTCAGTCGTGGGGTTGAACGGATTGGGAAAGTTCTGATCCAAGCTGAACGATTGCGGCAACCCGGTTACCGGGCCGTCATCAATGCCGGTGCCTATTTTCACTTCAACCACTCCCGGTCTGAACAGCGGCATGAATTCAATGCCGCCATCGGCCGCGGTGAGCAGCAGGTACGATTTTTGGTAGAAAAGGAAAGTCGTAGTGTCTATGGTTATAGTTGTCTCCGGGCAGGTCGGGTCAATCCGGAAATAGAGGCGCGCCAATGTACCGGTGCCGGGGGCAAGAGGGGAAAGGTCAGCGAATTCAAGTTCTGCGAACATCTGGTGCAACGCGACATTAGTAGATAATGTCCTTGATGTCGCTGCAGCTCCCCGTGTGCCGATGTATGAAATCGAGTCAAGGGTCAAACGATCAGTGCCCCATCCCAGGGCCAAGCCGACTGCCTTCAGTTGTTTCTCGTTGAAAAGACCGACGTCGACGGCCACAGTGCCACCGGCATTCCCCTGACTCGGCGGAATCCACAACGAATCCGGGCGGACCGGGTCAGCTTTGATGTCGATGTAGCCCTTTCTGAATTGGGGAAGCAGCTCCTGCAAGTCAGCTGTAACAAAATACGTATAGTATTCCAATTGGGGGTCAGGCAGCCACCTCGCGGAGTCAATTGCCAGCAGTTGGGGAGAGGTTGACACCGGCCACGAGAAATAAGCCCGCCCGAAAATGCCGCTTCCTACCGCCACATCCGGTTGTGACATCGTTGATACGCTTACGGCAACTTTGCTTGAATCCTGGTTGAAGAAAACGCCGCGTGTTGAGATGTACTCAACCCTGCCTCCCACAAAAGAAAATGAGTCGAGCTTCGCGACTTCGCGAGGAAAAGTTATTGTTATTTCAATCCCCGTCAGCGGCTCATCATTCACGAACCTGATCGGTACCACTGCTCCCGACGATACGGGAGCGACCACGGAGTCAATAGACACCGTGTCAGGCAGACCGGGGTCAAATCCAAAAACAGTACTGCAACAAAGGAAGATTGCTGTTGCAGCCAGAACCGACAGAATGGTTGACTTGAAAACTACTGGCCTCATAGCGGTGCTCCAATCATCCGGAGTAAGAGCAAAATTCATGCGCAGACGGCCGGTAGTCCGTTCACAGCTAAGACCGTCATCGCATTTCTGACCGATGGGTACAAGTTGTAATCCAGCAGGTGCTTGCGCCTATCGTTATAATATATGGAATGTTCGGAGAATGAACAATCCCAGATTTTCGCCACTAAGCGTATGCAGACGGCTGCCGACCGGAACCTCACGGCTGACTTTTCACTGCAACCGGAAAGTTCTTGTCCTTTGAGTCAATTGTTCTACTTTTGCAGCCGATACTGGTAAGAAGGATATGAACCCTGCAACTCGACAAAAGAAGATCTTGCGCTGCGCCTACGTCAAGGTGTGCTATCTGACCGAAGCGATGAAATGCTTTGGCTACAAAACCGACTGCGTGCTGTTCCAAAAATCCAACGGCGATTTCTGCAATGCCGACGAATTCCATTCCGCGATGGACACGCTTATCAACAAGACCAAAGCCAAGTACGAAAACCTGCTATAGCCGGACACCGGCGAGAGAAAATCTTTCCATTCGGATCTGATTATTATTCCGTAACCGCGCGCTCCTTCAAAAATCTCGCCTGATCTAAGCTCTTGGACTTCAACCGGTTCCAGGTCGGACCCAAGCCGGGCACAGGCTCTGCTTTGCTGTCCGCCGGAGTACCATATGATTAAGGGTATCTATACATCTGCGTCCGGCATGATCCCGCGAGTCGAAAAGCAGGAGATCATCGCCAATAACGTTGCCAACGCCGGCGCTACAGGCTTCAAGAAAGACAATCTATTTGTTCGAGAGTTGTCGATCGCCGAGCGTAAGACTATTCCCACCAAACACGACTGGGAGAAGCCAATGGTCGACGACACGTATGTCGACTTTACTCCCGGGGCATTTGACAAGACTAATAATCCGCTCGATCTGGCCATTGACGGCGACGGGTTCTTTCGTCTGCAAGGGGCGGACGGAAGTATCGCGCTCACTCGCAGTGGCGCCTTCATGGTCGACAGCCAGGGATATATCTCGTTTCCGGGTGGCTATCGCCTGATGGGGGAGAGCGGACCGATTCAGGTCGGCAATGGAGTGGTTACAGTCGCTCAGAGCGGCGAAGTTCAGGTTGATAGTTCTACGGTCGGACGAATTGTCCCAATGACCGTGCCGGATGTCCAGGAACTGGACAAGATTGGCTCGGCGCTTTTCCAGGTGCCGCAGAAAGTCGAGATGACGCCGGCCGTCGCTTCGGGGATTCAGCAGGGGTATCTGGAGACTTCCAATGTCGATATCGTCCGCGAAATGGTGGATATGATAATCGCGTACCGCGAATACGAAGCCAATGCCAAAGCTCTGCAGCAACAAGATGCTTCGCTGGATAACCTGTTCAACCGGGTGGCCGGCAAGAATTAGAAGATGAAAGATTTGAGATAGGAGTGCGCCCATGATCAAAGCCATGCGTACCGCCGCGTCGGGGATGAGCGCCCAGCAGATGAATGTTGACAACATCGCCAACAATCTGGCCAACGTGAATACGACCGGCTTCAAGAAAAGTAAGCTGGAGTTTCAGGATGTGCTGTACCAGAACTACCGCAAGGCCGGCGTCGCTTCCGCGGCCGGAAGTCAGGTTCCAGCCGGTCTGGCGATCGGTTACGGCACGAGACCCGCTGCTACAGTGCGAGAGTTCGGTATCGGCGACCTGCAGTCTACCGGCAACCCACTTGATATCGCTATCGCGGGCGACGGTTTCTTCCAGATTCAGCGTCCGGATGGAACTACTGCTTACTCGCGCGACGGCTCATTCAAAATGTCGGCCGATGGCCGGGTGGTAACATCCGACGGTTATTACCTCCTGCCGGAAGTCACCGTTCCTGAGAACGCAGAAGCGGTCTCGGTTGGCTCCGACGGTATGATCGAGGTAACGCTGGCCGGCACGGACACGCCGTCTCAAATCGGTCAGATTGAACTGGCCCGTTTCATCAACCCGGCCGGACTTTCGGCGATCGGCAAGAACCTGCTGATTCCGACCGGAGCCTCCGGCGCCCCGGTGACCAATACACCCGGTCAGAGCGGGTTGGGGACACTCGATCAGGGATATCTGGAAATGTCAAACGTCTCGGTGGTCGATGAAATGGTCAACATGATCGTCGCCCAGCGCGCCTACGAAATGAATTCCAAAGCCATTCAGACGGCCGACGACATGGCGGCGGTCGCCAACAATTTGAAGAGAGCATAGCATGAAGCTGCTGCGATTGATCCTGGTTTGTGAAGTCGTGCTGGCCCTTGGCGCAGGCGTCAGGGCGGAGCCGCGTGACTGCGACCGGGAAATCAAGAGCGCACTACTTCGCCGCTATCAGCTTGACTCCAATTGGTATGAAATAGAGATACTGTCCAGTCAGCTCAAGAGCGCTGTTCTGGAGTCGACTGACTCTCTCGCCATTCGGCCGATTTCTCAGAAGGACCCGATCGGATTGTTTACGATCATCGCGACCATCATCCGCGAGGGGCGCGGGACTGAAAAGGGTCAGGTCAGTGTTCGGATCAACAAATTCGCCGAGGTGCTTGTCACGACAGACAACCTTCGGCTTTACGAAGAACTATCACCGGATAAACTTGCCCTAAAGCGGATGGATATCACCTCCCTGCTGGAGCAGCCGGTCCAATCATTCAGCGTCATCGCCGGTTACAGACTGAAACGGAATATCGGCAAAGATCAGGTACTCACCAGCGGCGCGGTTGAACCGGTCCCTGACATTGACGTCGGGGGGGAGGTGTCCATCGTCTGCGAAAGCGGCCTGTTCAGCGTGGCCACTACCGGACAGGCGATGCAGAAGGGATACGTGGGAGAACAAATCAGAGTTAAGAATCGCGCATCCAATAAAGTCGTGCTGGCCACGGTCATCGACCGGCGGACAGTTTCCATTCAGCCATGAATCGAATAGGAATCGAGGAAACGGCCATGAGCACTCGAAGAGTCATACTTCTTCTCATCATCCTGCTGTTGCTGCCATTCGCTCTTAAGGTCAAGGGGCAAGATTTCGGCAAGAGCCAGTCGCTGTTCTCCGATATCAAAGCTCACAAGGTGGGTGACATCGTGACCGTGCTCATTTACGAGCAGAGCCAGGCTACCCAGCAGGTCGAGACCAAAACCGAAAAGACCAGCAAGACCAAAGCGGGCGGGGGACCGGGATTGGGCCCGTTCTTCAAGCTGTTCCCGGCATTTGATATTGAGGGTGAGTCCAAGAACAGCCACGACGGCAAGGGGCAGAATCTCCGCAACGGTTCGCTCCGCGGCAAAATCACCTGTACGGTAACGAAGGTGAAGGACAACGGCGATCTGATGATCGAAGGGTCCCGCGTCATCGGCATCTCCGGCGACCGCGAGACCATTACGCTTTCCGGCGTCATCCGCAGCAAAGATGTCAGCGCTGACAACACCATTGATTCATACTTAATAAGCGACGCCCAGATTCATTACACCGGGAAAGGGAATGCCACCACCGGCTCACGCCCCGGATTTCTTTCCCGGCTGTTTGGCTGGCTGTTTTGAGGGAGGACAGGACAATGATGACAGTTAGTACTCGCGCCGGCATTCCGGCTACGCTCGTAATTCTGGTCTCTCTTCTGACCTTGCTCATCCAGAATGCCGAGGCCAACAAAGTCAGAATCAAGGACATCTGCACGTTTCAGAACAAGCAGGAGGTCGATCTCATCGGCTATGGCCTGGTGATCGGCCTCGACGGTACCGGTGACGGCAACGGGACGCAGTTTACCACGCAGTCGCTGGTCAACATGATGGAGCGGATGGGGCTTACCGTAGAGCCGAGCAAAGTGAAAGTAAAGAACATCGCGGCGGTCATGGTAACGGCCCGCATCTCCAGTTTGCAGTCAGCCGGGTCATACTTTGATGTCACGGTCTCGTCGGTCGGAGACGCCAGTTCCTTACAGGGCGGAACATTGCTCATGACCCAGTTGGCGGGACCTGACGGCGCTGTCCATGGCACGGCGCAGGGCTCAGTTTCAATTGGCGGCTTCAATGTGCAAGTTGACGAAGGGAACAAGATAGTCAACAACTACACACTTGTCGGTCGCGTACCCAGCGGGGGTAAAATCACGAATCCGATTCCATCAGTCCCCGGTTCGGAGCGGGAGATGTTCCTGTCTTTGGCCGATGCGGATATTACCACTGCCCAGCGGGTCGCCCAGCGGATCAATATCGAATACGGCACTACCGCCTATGCGATGAGCGGCGGCTCGGTGCGAATCGACGTACCGGATACGCTCTCTGATCCAACCAGACGGATGCGCTTCCTTTCCGACATTGGCCACCTGGAAGTAGAGCCGGATGGCCCTGCTCGGGTCGTGATCAATGAACGGACCGGCACAATCGTGGCCGGTGAAAATGTAACGGTCGAACCGGTGGCGATTGCGCACGGCACGATCACGGTTAACATCCAATCCAGACCGGTGATTTCGCAGCCTGAGCCGTTTAGCGGCGGTCAGACGGTGCAAACCAGAGAATCCGAAATCAGCGTCACGCAAGAGACGGCCCGCGTCATCGAACTGCCGGCCGGCGTAAAGTTGTCCGACATCACAAACGCCCTCAACAAGATCGGGGCGACACCGCGCGATATCGTGGCCATCTTCCAGGCGCTGAAGCAGGCCGGAGCGCTTCGGTCCGAACTGGTCATTATGTGAGGTCGGCCATGCTGCCCAAGCTGTCTATGCTAAAACCGCAGGTGGCGACAAAGGTCTCCGCGCGCTCCACGCTGACGCTCGATCAGGAAAAGGCCCGCCTCCGGAAGGCTACCAGTGAGTTTGAAGCCTTTTTCAAATACCAAATGCTCAAGACGATGCGGCAGACGATACCGGATGATCCGATGACCGACGATCTCCCGCTCGGCAACGACGGCGGTAAAGAGACGTTCACGGATCTCTTCGATATGGAGATTGCTCGCGCCGGATCGGGAGGAAAGCGCTCCTTATCAGAAGTTCTTTATCATTCCATGGAGAAACTCGTCGAAGCGCGCTTCACCAAGAACAACGGTACATTCGCCGATAGTCCGGTTATTCGGTCCAATTCGCCCAGACCGATCATTCCGGCGCTCAAAAGAATTGCCATCCCGAAGCGACCCAAGCCAATTCAAGTGATTTCAAAACCGGAGCCGGTGGCCTTTCCACCCAAACCACTTGAGAGAACGTCGTCATCGGTAAGTTTGCACGGGCTCGAATCGTATCAACGGCATATCGACGCCGCGGCCGCCGAGACCAACCTTGATTCAGCGCTCATTGCATCAGTGATCCATGCCGAGTCCGGCGGGAATCCGAAAGCAGTATCTCCGGCCGGCGCCAAAGGGCTGATGCAGCTCGTTGATTCAACTGCTCAGCAATACGGCGCGGTCGATTCATTTGACCCGGGTGAGAATATTCGCGCCGGCAGCCGATTCCTGAAGCATCTGATGGATCGGTACAAGGACGTCAGACTGGCGCTCGCCGCCTACAATGCCGGTCCCGGCAATGTTGACCGGTTCGGCGGGATTCCGCCGTTCAAGGAAACTCGAGCGTATGTCGCAAGAGTGACGTCGCTGATGAAGAACACACCGGCTCGTCAGACACAGGTGGAACCTAAAGTTCCGTAGCAATCGGTCGATATTGAAAGTACACAACACCAATCGCGGCATAGGACATGATCGCTAAATTGATCGACATAATCAGCAAGGAAGCTGCTCTCTTCGAATCCTTCCTCGAACTTCTCGAGCGGCAAAAGCAGATGTTGGTGACCAACAACGTTGATGGTCTCAACGAACTCACCGCCCTACAGCAGGAAAAGCTGTCGGAAAGCCGAGCGCTCAGCCGCCGGCGCGAGCAACTTCTGAACCGAATCAAACAGGATCACACCCTTGACGGCGACGTCACGATGGCACGTCTGGCCGCGCTGGCCGATGAGGACCAGGCGGCTCGCCTGATGCAGTTGCGGAGCGTCATCCTCAGTCTTAACGAGAAGATCAACGATGCCCGCAACACCAACGCTATGCTTTTGAACCAGTCACGGGAATTCGTCGCCAAGACTATGTCATTACTGGCGCGCATGAACAGCCCTGAGCCAAACTACACCGGATCGGGTCGCACAGACCGGACGACAAGCGCGGTTGTGCTGGATCGGAGAGCCTGATGCCCGGCTTGTTTCAAGGACTCGAGGTCGGCAAGAGAGCCTTGCTCTCTCATCAATTGTGGTTGCAAACGCTCGGTCACAACATTGCCAATGTCAACACGCCCGGTTACAGCCGTCAGCGGGTAACCGTCACCGCTTCCCGGCCGGAGGATTTGACCTACGGTTCGATCGGAACCGGAATTCAGACGGAAGATATTCGCCACGCTCGAGACGTGTTTCTCAGTCAGCAATTTCAACAGGCGTCCAAATCACTGGGGCAGTGGACATACAAGCAGAAGACGATGTCGCAGATCGAATCGATCGTCAACGAGCCGCAGGATTCGTCGCTCAACGATTTGATGAATCAGTTCTGGGATGCCTGGTCCGAATTGTCGACCGGCGACGCAACGTCGACCAGCAACCGCGTCAATGTACTGGCGCGCGCCAACCAATTGGTAAACGGCATACATGTGCTGGCGACGCGTCTGAACAGCCTTCGTGATTCCATTGACAAGGACCTCGGCAGCTTTACCAATCAGATCAATCAGATTACCGGCGATATCGCCAATTTGAACAAGCAGATCAGGGCCGCTGAGTTGGGGGCTTCACCGGCCAACGATTTGCGCGATGCCCGCGATCTGCTGGTGGATCAGCTCGCCGATTTGATCGACGTCAACGCCCATGAAACGTCTGACGGGACGATGCTGGTCTCGATGGGCGCAATGGTACTGGTTGACGGCGCCGATCAATTGAAGCTCGGCGTTGAAGTCATCAATGATGCGGGGACCGCCACTCACCGGTTGGTCTGGGAGGGTACCTCAGTTCAGTTGAAGAACCTCAGCGGACAGATGGCGGGTCTTCTGGAATCCCGTGACAAGATTCTTCCGGATTACATCGATCAACTGAACCGTCTCACCAAAACACTGGTAGAAGAGGTCAACAGTCTGCATACGACCGGCTACGCTATCGACGGTACCACCGGCGTTGACTTCTTTGATGCGAATTTCACGGATGCCGCGACGGTACGCGTCAACAACATTATTCTGACCGACCCCGAAAAGATCGTCGCGTCCGATACCGCCGGCGCCAACAATCTCAAGATCGCCCTGGCCCTGTCCGACCTTCGCTACAAGACGGTGCTGGAGGGCAACAGCATAACAATGAACGATTACTATAACAGCCTGGTAGGGAAACTGGGCATTCAGTCGCATGAAGCAGAATCCTTCAGCGGCAACTTCGAGCTTATGGTCCAACAGGTCGACAACATGCGCCAGTCGGTGCAGGGCGTTTCGCTGGACGAGGAAATGGCCAACTTGATCAAGTATCAGCACGCCTACGCCGCCGCCGCCCGCGTGATTACGACCATGGATCAGGCGCTCGATACCCTCATCAACGACATGGGGGTTGTAGGACGATAACGGATACAGTCCCATAGCCGGGACAGGACACCACGGAGGGCAGCGTGCTTATTCTGACACGGAAGTTAGGTGAGTCGATCACCATCGGCGATGATATCAAAGTATCGGTCCTGGGCATCCGGGGCCGCCAGGTGCGCCTAGGGATCGAGGCTCCGACTAAAGTAGTGGTTCACCGTGAAGAGATCTATGTCAAGATCCAGGAGGAGAACCGCAAGGCCACCAAGCCGGTCAAAGGCGACCTGCTGGGTGTGGTGAAAATGATCAAGGGCAAGATCAAAGGACCGGACAAGGCTCGGCCCGCCATCATCGATTATAAGGATGCTCCGCGGCACCCGGATGCAGCGACAGGCGATGGTCACAAGCCGACCGTCTAAGACAGGAGTCCAGAAGAGATGCGTGTTACCAACGGCATGATAGCCGACCAAACGGTCTTCAACATGCGGCGTTCACTGGAACGCTTCATGAATCTGGAGACCAGTATGTCAACCGGACGCCGTATTAACCGGCCGTCCGATGATCCGACCGGCACGGTGCGGGACCTTGATTATCGGACGCAATTGTCAAACATCGCGCAATTCCGCAAGAATATCTCGGTAGCCCAAAGCTGGACACAGAACTACGACTCGATCACCGCCCAGGTCAAAGACTATCTGTCAAGCGCGAAGGAAATAGCCGTAGCCATGGCGGACGGCACCTATGATAACCTGGCGCGCACGGCCTCGGCCGCCGATGTGCAGTCGCTGTTCGAGCAGATCATATCGCTGGCCAATAACGAGCTTGAGGGACGACGGATATTTGCCGGTTTTCAGACCAAGACAAAACCGTTTTCCGTTTCGTCCGGCGGCGTTACCTACGCCGGGGATACCGGCGCTCTGGAATTTGATATTGAGTCCGGCCAGCGCACGACTATCAATCTCAATGGGCAGGAAGTCTTTCTGAAGCAGCTTAGCGTTCTCGGCGGTAACGCCGATCTGAACGTGGCCCTTACCGCAAACACGAGGCTTGCGGACCTCAATGCCGGTACCGGAATCGGCCTGGTTCCCGGAACGTTCACCATAACTGACAGCAATCTCAGTCTGACGGCCACTGTCGATCTTACCGCGGCTCCGGCTGCGGCTACGGTCGGCGACGCCATCGCAAGAATCAATGCCTCGCTGACCGCCGCCGGTATCACCAATCTGGCTGTCGGTTTGGGCGGGGTCGGTAACGCGCTCACTCTGACGACCAGTCAAAACGGTCTTGTCTCCGGATCAACGCGAATTGCAAGGCTCAATAACGGCAATAGCGCCATTCTCACACCGGGAAAAATCCGCGTGTCGAATGGGGCCGGTGTCGATGTCCAAGTCGATCTGGCCGGAGCCACGACTCTTAACGACGTTATCAATGCGTTTAATGCCCAGATGGCAGCTACCGGCGTAGCCAACGTGACCATGTCGATAAATGCGGCCGGACGTGGTCTTCAGGTTACCGACACTAATGGCGTACCGCTCGGTCTGGAGATATCAGCATCATCCGCCCTCGACGACACGGCGGTGCAACTTGGCATCGTCGGCACAGTAGCACCGACGCTCGTCGGCGGGGATTTAAACCCGCAAGTAGATTTTGTAGTCGCTGAGACTACCGGCACAACGGCGGCGGATCTCGGCATCAACGGCTCGTTTCTCAGCAATTACGTCGGCCGCGATCTGGACGCCCGATTGACCAACACATCACAGTTGGCCGATCTCATGAACGGCCTCGGTTTAGGGGGCGGCTCAATAGCGCTGCGTCAGGGAAACGGCATGACTACTATCGATCTCAGCTCAGCGGCGCTGGCCACCGTCCAGGACCTGCTTGATGCCATCAACAACTCCGGACTCGATGTCACCGCCACAATAAATTCATCGGGTCGCGGCATCCAAGTCGTCAATGACGACACGACTAAGAGCTTCACCATTGAAGAAGTGAATAGCGGACGGGCCGCGAAGTTGCTTGGGTTATTCGGCTCGTCGG